>Ga0307967_1000022_pt1 | contig 109137 bp, 90 predicted proteins | sample OrgLakmetagen648_FD_201828 | JGI IMG/M metagenome (GOLD analysis project Ga0307967, IMG submission 201828) | Saline water microbial communities from Organic Lake, Antarctica - #648 | ecosystem: Environmental > Aquatic > Non-marine Saline and Alkaline > Saline | place: Antarctica: Organic Lake... | reverse complement strand
GGGCTCTTAAAATAAAATAGCTTAGCCATTTTATTAAGCTTGACCAGCTTTAAAACTCAAATATTTATGCACCTTTGTTTCATGTCAAAATTGCGGTAACACACAATAATACTATTCCAAAAACCATTTTTCAAAAACTGACCTTCCTGTGCTTTCCAAAAAAACGAAATATGCGATCAATGCCCTTGTTTTTATTGCCAAAAATAAAAATGACCAGCCTATTTCTGTGCGTAAGATTGCCGAAGAGCGCAACATTCCACTCAAATTTCTGGAATCGATCCTCTCTGAACTCAAAAACGTGCGCATCGTGAAGAGTAAAAAAGGAAAATATGGTGGTTACTCCCTCAATAGTAAACCCGAAGATATCAACATGGCGAGGATCACAAGGCTATTTGACGGCGCCATCGCGTTGTTGCCCTGCGTGACCTATAATTATTATGAGCGCTGTGAGGAATGTGTTGATGAAGAAACCTGCGGCATCCGGCAAATAACGATGGAAATCAGAAATGAAACCGTCAAGCGCCTGAAATCGGCAACCTTGGCAGAGATTATAGAGCGGGAAGAAACGATGAAGGAAACTTAAAATTTTTATATACCTTTATAAGTTCATTGTTAAAACAAAATTTGATGAAGCATTTTAAATTCAGTTTGCAATTCGTTGCAGTCATAGTTTTTCTCATTTTCCCTTTTTTAAACATCGCGCAAAACAGTGCTGAAAAGCATATGCTCTGGAAAATTTCTTCAGGGAATGCTGTGGAAGGTTATTTAGCGGGATCCATTCACGTGGTAAAACCCGATATGTACCCACTGGCCCCTGTTTTTCAAAAAACCTTTGAGAAGGCCGATGTCATTGGGTTTGAACTCAATTTGGACAGTATGAAAATTAAAGCCCCTGCTTTAGTTCCAAAACTTGCATTTTATCAAAATGGCGATAATTTGAAAGACAAGCTTTCCCCAGAAACTTATAAGAAAGTTAGCGAAAAAATGCAGGGCTTCGGGATGCCAATGATGAGCGTCAACAGAATGGAACCCTGGTTTGTGGCGCTAACATTAACGGCTATGGAAATGCAAAAATCAGGTTATTCTGAAGAAGGGATTGACCAGCATTTTTATAAACTCGCCAAAGAAAACAATAAAGAAGTTATGGCCCTCGAAACGGCTGAATTTCAACTGGGTATTTTTGACAAACTCGCCGAAAAACAGCAAATTGATTATCTGGAATTCGCCATGACAGAAGGTTCTCAAAACGCAGATCAAATTGATGAAATCACGAAATATTGGAAAGCTGGTCAGGCTGAAAAACTCAGTGATTTGACACAGGGCGAAATGAAAAAAATTTCAGAAAAACTCTATGATCAATTGCTGACCCAACGCAACCTCAACTGGGTTCCAAAAATTGAAAAAATCCTGGAAACCGATCAAATCCCGATGATTGTTGTGGGCGCAGCACACCTTGTTGGTCCAGACAGTGTGGTGGGCTTGCTCGAGAAGAAAGGCTACAAAGTTGAACAAATGTAATTAGAAAAAGAACCCCCTTAGAAAGTGGGTCTTCATCAACTCGAATCTGTTTGCTGCAAAGGCAGAGTTGTTTCAGGGAGCACCAAAACTTACAGATAAACGAGATGAGGTTCTGATACAGTACTTCGGCAAAAAGCTCAGCACGGCGTACTTCGGCAAAAAGCTCAGTGCGACAGTTGAGAGCCTGTCGGCCAAGGTGGATGATAGATTTTGCTAAGGCTTACTTTTTCCCTTTAGACCAAGAATCGCGAAGGGTAACCGTTTGGTTGAAAATCAAATCTTCTGATTTCGAATTGCGGTCCACACAAAAATAACCCTTGCGCTGAAACTGAACGCGGTCCAATTCTTTCAAATCCTTTAAGCTCGGTTCCACTTGAGCGGTGATTGTTTCCAAAGAATCTGGGTTTAAAAATTCCATAAAATCCTTTTCTTTATCTGCCGTCGGATCTTCCACCGTGAACAAGCGGTCATATAAATGCACTTTTGCCGGCACCGCGTGTTTGGTGCTCACCCAGTGCAAAGTCCCTTTCACTTTACGTTGGGACTCTTCCGTGCCGCTGCCACTTTTACTTCTAGGGTCATACGTGCAGTGAATTTCCTGAACTTCGCCGTTTTCATCTTTGACCACATCGTTGGCTTTGATTATATAAGCATTTTTCAAGCGGACCTCCTTGCCGAGTTTTAGGCGGAAAAACTTGCGGTTTGCCTGTTCCCTAAAATCTGCTTTTTCAATATAAATCTCTTTGGAAAATGGCACTTCCCGGCTACCGGCGCTTTCATCTTCGGGATTATTTTCTGCCTCCAGCCATTCTTCATCTTCTTCATAATTTGTGATAATCACCTTCACGGGATCAAGCACGCCCATCACCCGTGGCGATGTTTTGTTTAAATCCTCACGCGCACAGAATTCCAAATGCGACATGTCAATTATGTTCTCACGTTTTCCAACGCCGATGGATTCGGCAAATTTCCTGACGGAAGCCGGCGAATAACCGCGGCGGCGCAAACCAGAAATAGTGGGCATCCGCGGGTCATCCCAAGATTCCACTACATTTTTTTCAACCAGGTGGGCCAGTTTCCTTTTACTTACAATCGTGTGGCTCAAATTCCGGCGGGCAAACTCGCGCTGTTTGGGTTTTATTTCATTTTTACCGGCCACTTTATCAGCAAACCAGTTGTAAAGTTCGCGGTGGGGCAGAAATTCGAGTGTGCAAAATGAATGCGAGACTTGTTCAATAAAATCACTTTGGCCGTGGGCCCAGTCATAAAGCGGATAAATTTTCCAGTCGGTCCCAGTGCGGTGGTGCGCTTTGTGCAATTCGCGGTACATCACGGGATCGCGCATCAACATATTGCCCGAAGCCATATCGATTTTTGCGCGCAGAACGTGGGCGCCTTCTTCAGTTTCACCATTTTTCATCGCCTCAAACAGTTTCAGGTTTTTGTCCACAGTGCGGTCGCGAAAAGGACTGGCTTTCCCGGCCTCTTTTGGCGTTCCTTTTTGCTCGGCAATTTCAGCTGAAGTTTGGCTATCGACATAAGCACCGCCTTGTTTGATCAGTTCAACTGCCCAGTCATAAAGTTGCTGAAAATAATCTGAAGCATAGCATTCTTTCTCCCATTTAAAGCCCAGCCATTCCACGTCGCGCTTGATGGACTCCACAAATTCCATTTCCTCTTTCATCGGGTTAGTATCGTCAAAACGCAAGTTGACCGGCGCATCATAACGTCTGCCCAATCCAAAATTCAAATTGATGGAAGAGGCGTGCCCGATGTGTAAATAGCCATTGGGTTCGGGAGGAAAACGGAACTTCAATTTTTCTTTGGGAAAACCATTTTTGAGGTCTTCTTCAATAATTTGCTCGATAAAATTCAAGGATTCTTCTGCCATAATCTTTTTCTTGAGAGAACCGACAAAGTTAATTAATTTCTTGGGCTTTGGTGGTTCAGAAAAAACATAAAAAAAGCAGGAAAACAACTCTGTTTTCCTGCTTTTTTTAGTTGAATCTTAATCCTAAAATCAGAGACTTATTTAGGCATTAATACAGCATCCACAACGTGAATCACGCCATTGGACTGCATCACATCGGCAATAGTGACTTTGGCCATATTTCCAGCTTTATCTTTAAGCATCACATTTCCGTCTTTCATCATCGCGGTCAACATTCCACCGCTGACGGTCTTAAAACTGTATTTCCCGTCATTTTTCTTAATGGCTTTCATCAAATCTTTTGCAGTAATTTTACCGGAAACAACGTGATATTTCAACACCTTCTGCAGGGTCTTTTTGTTTTTATCCATCATTACTTTTTTGACCGTTCCCTTAGGCAATTTTTCAAAAGATTCGTTTGTCGGTGCAAAAACAGTAAAAGGCCCGTCGCCTTGTAAAGTTTTTACAAGTCCAGCTTGTTTTACTGCAGCGACTAAAGTGGTGTGGTCTTTTGAGTTCACCGCATTTTCAACGATGTTTTTAGAAGGGTACATTTTTGCCCCACCAACCATCTTTGTCTGTGCAAAACTGGCCGTTCCAGCTAAAATGGCAACACATAAAACGAGCTGCTTGAATACATTGATTTTCATAATATTTATTTTTACGTTCGGTATATTAACGAAAAAATTCCCATAACCGGTTTTTCGATTGACTCAAATTAATTTTTTTTTAATAAATGAGGCATCCGGTTTTTGATTCTTAATTTTTATTAATGCGGAACAATAAATTGTCAGCGAGGTTTAAAGCAATTTTGTTTAAACCTAAGATTAAGAAAACGTCTCATTTTTAAAACCTGTATTCCACCAAATAATCGCATATCGGATGAAGTTTTGTGTTTTAAATTTTAGGCAAGACAATCTTTTTCAAATTTCAAAACCATTCTTTAAAACTTTAACACCCTTCCTCTTTCCCACCCGAATAAAACTTTATAATTTTGGAATTATTCCGTAAAAAAGGATTTATTCCATTATGCAAGAAAAAGCTATTTTACACCTGGACCTGGATACATTTTTTGTGTCGGTAGAACGCTTGATCAATTCTGAACTTCAAGGAAGACCTTTGCTCGTGGGCGGTCTCGGCGATCGTGGCGTGGTGGCCGCCTGCAGTTATGAAACCCGAAAATTTGGCGTCCACAGCGGAATGGCTATGAAAATCGCCCGCAAATTGTGTCCGCAGGCAATTGTCATTAAAGGAAATGCGGCAACTTATTCACGCTACTCAAATTTGATCACAGAAATTGTCAAAAGCGAAGTCCCGCTATTTGAAAAAGCCAGCGTCGATGAATTTTATGCTGACCTCACCGGAATGGATCGCTTTTTCAGCACCCAACAATTTGCCAAAGAGCTGCGTCAAAAAATAATGGACGAAAGCGGCTTGCCCATTTCCACCGGTCTTTCACAAAATAAAGTCGTGTCTAAAATCGCTACGGGCGAAGCCAAGCCCAATAATGAAAAACGCATTGCCATCGGGCAGGAAAAACTTTTTTTGGCACCGCTTCCCATTAGAAAAATCCCGATGGTGGGCAAAAAAACACATCAAAAACTGGTGCACCTCGGTATTCAAAATATCGCGACCCTTCAGGAAATGCCGGTGGAAATGCTGGAAAGTGTGCTCGGCAAAAACGGACGTAAAATCTGGCTGCGTGCCCACGGCATCGACAGCTCACCGATTATTCCCTTTCACGAGCGCAAATCCATCTCGATGGAACGCACCTTTAATAAAGACACGATCGACATCCGCCGGATTGAGTCCAGTTTGCAGGCAATGACCGAAAGCCTGGCCTATCAACTGCGCAATGGCGATAAACTCGCTTCAAACGTGAGTTTGAAAATCCGTTATTCTGATTATCAAACGAACAGCAAACAGGTGAAAATCCCTTACACCAGCGCCGATCATATTTTGATCCCCAAAGTGAACGAGCTCTTTAAAAAACTCTATTCACGGCGAATCTTGATCCGCTTGATCGGCGTGCGCTTGTCGGGGATTGTGGGCGGAAACTATCAAATCAACCTCTTTGATGATTCTGAAAAAATGCTGAGTCTCTATAAATCACTGGACTACATCAAAAACCGTTATGGCGAACACAGCGTGCGCCGCGCTTCCTCTCTGGGAACGCGCAGTATCGGCGGCGGAAAGAAAAACCCGTTCAGCGGCGAACCGCCGGTTGTGCTGGCACATAGAAGGAAATAGGGAATATCGAATACTGAATGTTGAATAATGAATATCGAAGTTGGAAATTAGGAAATTGAAATTGAAGCCAAAATCGAAATCGAAGCGCTGCACTAAGCGATGGCCGAAGTGTTGAAAAAAACCAGACCTCACAGGTTTCCCCGTTGGCAGTGCTTAGCAAACTTGTGAGGTCTTAATCTCAATATCGAATACTGAATGTTGAATAACGAATGATGAGTTAAAATGAAATTGAAGCGTTGCACTGAGCGATAGCCGAAGTGTTGAGATTTGAAATCAATAACCGTTTGACTTTCTATTGCTTAAAAAATTCATTTGACCGTAATTTTTCATCTGAATTTATGCTTCGACAAGCCTGCCTGCCGACAAAGGCAGGCTCAGCAAGACTATAAATTTTTTGGATTGGCTTCAGTCTATATTTTTAATTTTCAAAGGATTTGATTGAATACTAGAAATGACAAATAATAAAACTAAAGCAGATTGTTGGAAGCCTATTAACTTTTAACCATTAACCAACAACCCACATTTGAAATTAAAAATTTGAAATGATGCTTTTGAAATAACACCAATGCCTTACCTCAACTGCCACAGCTGGTTTTCTTTACGCTACGGAACTTTTTCTGAAGAAGCACTGTGCCATTTGGCGAAAAAAAATGATGTTGACCAAATCGCGCTGACCGATATCAACAGCACATCGGGCTGTTTGAAGTTTCTCAAAACGGCTGCGACGCACAATATCCATCCGGTGGTGGGCATTGATTTTCGCAATGGAAATAAACGTCGTTACACGGCTTTGGCCAAAACCAACGCCGGTTTTAAAAATTTGAATTCGTTTTTATCCTCTCATTTACACCAGAAGAAACCATTTTCCGCGGAAGCACCCAATTTAAAAGACACTTATTTTATTTACCCTTTTGAAGACGTTTTAAACCAACAGAAAACCGATTTCCGGGAAAATGAATTCATAGGGGTTTCGGTAGAAAGTTTTCGGAAGTTTAAATTTTCAGCTTATAAAAATTACCGCCAAAAAGTGGTTTTGCAACAACCCGTGAGTTTTCGCAATAAAAAGGATTTCAACGCCCACCGCTTGCTGCGCGCCATCGACAATAATTGTTTGTTGAGCCAGTTGGTCGCCGAAGAGCAGGGCAATCCCGAAGACAAAATGCTGTCGCTTGAAAAATTGAAGGACTTGTTTCAGGATTATGAATTTATTTTAAGCAATACAGAAAGCTTACTCAAAAACTGCAGTGTCAATTTCAAATTTGATCAACAGGAAAACCGAAACTTACAGACTTACGGCGAAAGCCAAAAAGAAGATGAAAAAACACTGCGTAAACTTTGTTATCAGCGCGTTTCCAATCGTTATCCAGATCCTGATAAACCTGTTTATGAGCGTCTGGAAAAAGAGCTGAATGCCATTATCGCCCTGGGTTTTGTGTCTTATTTCTTGATCAACCTCGATATTGTGGAATTTGCGCGTTCGCAGGATTTCCCTTTTGTGGGCCGTGGAAGTGGCGCTAATTCAGTTGTGGCTTATGTGCTGGGCATTACCAATGTCGATCCCATCGAGTTGGACCTTTATTTTGAGCGGTTTATCAACACCAGCCGAAGTTCGCCGCCAGATTTTGACATTGATTTCTCGTGGAAAGACCGCAACGCCGTGACCGAATATATTTTCAACCGCCATAAAAACACAGCTTTGATGGGAACTTATGTCACTTTTAAACGCAAAGCTGTGGCGCGTGAACTTGGGAAAGTTTTTGGCTTACCAAAAGAAAATATCGACAAGCTCTCGGCCGGGTTTTTTAATTACAATCAACTGGACCACCTCGAAAAACTCGTCATCAAATACAGTCATTATATCGAGGGCTTTCCAAATTATACCAGCGTGCATTCCGGTGGGATTGTGATTTTAGAAAAGCCCGTGCATTATTTTTCAGGGACGATTTTGCCGCCCAAAGGTTTTCAAACGCTTCAAATCGATATGCACATCAGTGAAGATGTGGGCATTCACAAGTTTGATATTCTCGCCCAACGCGGCTTGCCAAAAATCAAGGACGCGATGCAACTCGTGCGTGAAAATCAGCCCAAGGCCGAGCTGAAAGATATTGAAAACATCCGTCAATTTAAGGAAGACCCAAACATCAACAACCTGTTGAAAACCGGCGATTGTATGGGCGTTTTTTATGTGGAATCCCCAGCGATGCGCGGCTTGTTGACAAAATTGCAAACCGATAATTATTTGAACTTGGTCGCGGCGAGTTCGATCATCCGGCCCGGGGTTTCTTCCGGCGGGATGAAGGAAGAATTTATTAAACGCCACCGCAACTCAAAACTGCGAAAACAGGCGCATCCCGTGATGTATAAAATTATGCCCGATACTTATGGCGTGATGGTTTATCAAGAAGACGTGATGAAAGTGGCGCACAAATTTGCCGGCCTGGATTTTGCCGATGCCGATGTTTTGCGGCGTGGAATGAGCGGAAAAAAAACGTCCAAAGGCCAGATGGAACGCATTGAAGCAAAATTTCACGCCAACTGCAAAGAACGCGGTTATTCTGAAAAACTGACCGATGAAGTTTGGTCGCAAATTTCTTCTTTTGCCGGTTATGCTTTTCCAAAAGGGCATTCGGCTTCTTATGCCGTGGAAAGTTATCAAAGCCTGTATTTGAAATGCTATTTTCCGCTGGAATTTATGGTGGCGGCCATCAACAACGGCGGTGGGTTTTATGGCGTGGAAACATATTTGCAGGAAATCAGAAAATGTGGCGGAACCGTTCACGCGCCCTGTGTCAACAAAAGCGAGCACCCAACTACAATTTCTGGAACAGATGTTTATTTGGGGTTGGGGTACTTAAAAAGTTTTGAACGTCAGAATATTCAAAATTTGCTGGAAAATCGAAACTTTTCTGGGGCTTTTCAATCACTGGAAGATTTTCTGGACCGCGTTCCGATTTCGGTGGAACAGGTAAGTATTTTGATTAAAATAAACGCCTTTCGCTTTACGCGTAAAGAAAAACACGAACTGCTGTGGAAGGCGCATTTCTTTTTGAACAAACAAAAACGCGTCAAACACCAACAGCCTTTGTTCAAGCCCTCGGCAAAATCTTACCACTTGCCGCACCTTGAACATTCAACCTTGACCAAAGCTTATGACCAATTGGAACTCTTGGGTTTTACCTTGTGCAATCCGTTTCAGTTGTTGAAAAATCCGCTTCAGGATTCAGTGAAAGCTGAGGATTTAAAAACGCATTGCGGGCGTCAAGTCTGTATTTATGGCGATCTGATTACGCTGAAAAGCACCCGAACAAAAACCGGAAAGAAAATGAGTTTTGGGACGTTTTTTGACAAGGAACAAAACGTTTTTGACACTGTTCATTTTCCCACTACCGTGCAGCGTTTTCCTGTTCGCAACCGTGGAATTTACCGCATTTTTGGTAAAGTGGTCAATGAGCTCAATTACCTTTCGGTGGAAGTGAATAGCATTCAATTTATGGCCGTTCAAAACGATCCGAGGTTTGTGGGGTAAATCGGGTTGAAATTGAAGTTGAAGTCGAAAATGAATGCCCAATATCCAATGATGAATAAAGAATATCGAAGTTAAAAAAACAAATAATATGTAACCTATTGCCCAATAACTGAGTAACACAATAACCCAGAAACTTAGTTACCAAATCAGCATATCACCTCATCAGCAAATTAATTTCATTATCTTTGAAACAAATCACAAGTGATGGAAGTCAAGACAAAAAAAGAAGAGCTTTTGAATTGGATAAAAAGTTTAAAGGATCCAAATCTTATATCAGAGCTTTATGCCCTTAAAAAACGCGACGAATTTGACTTTGACAAAGAATTTGGCGAAGGGCAAACGCCGGAAGAATTCCGACAAGATATGTTCAAAAAAATAGAGGCTTTCCCTTGGAAAAAGTAATTTTTAGAAAAGGTGTTTCAGACTATTTTGGACAGTTAGTACATACTTTATTTCTTCAGGATTATTTCGGTTATGAAGATTCAGCAAAAGAATATGTCGATAAAATTATTCACTTTATTTTAAATGATATTCAAAACGTTGTACATCAAGAAAGTCCAAACGAAATCAAGCATTTAGGAAAATTTTACATCACTTACAATCCCAATCGCCGCACCACTTGGTATATTTTCTTTGAGAAAAAACAGGAAAATTACCTCATCACCCATATTTCGAACAATCATTCAAAATTGTCTAATTTATTGGGTAAGGCCTGAAAATCGGATAAAAAGCACTGAATAATAAAGACTGAATTTTGTAAAATCTATAATAGGTTTTTAAATTTTACCATTGCCCAATAACAAATTTCCTATTAACTCGATAACCAACACATTTTCAAATTAACGAATTAGCACATTACCGCATTTTCAAATCAGCAAATTTTACCCTGAGTAAAGTCAAAGGGCAGTAAATTAATTTTCATTATCTTTGAAACAAATCACAAGTGATGGAAGTCAAGACAAAAAAAGAAGAGCTTTTAGAGTGGTTAGAAGGTTTGCAGGATCCGAAAATCATTTCTGAACTTTACACTTTAAAAAAACGTGCCAGTTTTGACTTTGATAAAGAGTTTACCGTAGGTTATACACCGGAAGAGGCTAAACGTGAAACTATAGGAAAAATCCGTGAGTGGTGGCCAGAGGAAAAATAATAATAGTGCCATCTGTTACCGATTATCTCAACGAACTGATTAAGGTTTTACACGATAAAGGATATTTTGCTTATTTAACTTCGGCAGAAAATTATGTGTCAGATATTTACGATTTTATAGAAGAAAACATAAATCTTGTTCGACATTATAATTCGCCTACTGAGCTATCAAGTTTTGGCACTTTTTACATCACTTATAATCCCAATCGCCGCACCACTTGGTATATTTTCTTTGAGAAAAAGCACGAAAATTACCTCATCATCCATATTTCGAACAATCATTCAAAATTGTCGAATTTAATGGACAGTGGAAGTTAGAATTTGGTGAAGGTTGTATAATGTAGTATTGTAAATTGTATTCATGTAAAGTAGTGTTTGAAGCTCGACAATTAACTATTAACAAATTTCCATTAATTCATCAATTAATATCTCAATAAGCATTTACTGGAAAATTTGAAATCTAAAATAATAAGTTTGAATTTTGAAATAATTTAAACTTCCATCCCAATGTGTGGGATGCCGTCTTCGAGATAGCCTTCGCCGACAGTTTTAAATCCGTGTTTTTCGTAAAATTTTGTCAAATGCTGTTGGGCGGAAATATGTATCTTCTGCTTTCCATAATTTTGATAAACCGCTTGAAGTGAAGCTTCGACCAACTTGTGACCCAGGTTTTTTCCGCGGTGGGTTTCTTTAATTATAAACCGACCCAAGGACGCTTTCTCGTGATAAATCCCCACATCAAAAGCACGCGCATAAGCGATGATTTTACTCTCATTTTCTGCAAAAATATGCAGTGCCTTTTGGTCTTTGTCGTCTATGTCTTGATAAGCGCATTCTTGTTCGACCACAAATACTTCGGAACGCAAACGCAAAATTTGATAAACTTGCTCTGCTGAAAGTTGGTTGAATGTTTTTACCTGAAAATCCATAAATTAATTAATCTTGAACAATGATATCTTTACTGTCCGGTTTTTCATATTCCGGCTGAATATTGATGTGATTTATTCCAAAGTCTTTTGTGAAAACAGATTCCAATTCTTCCAACAACCCGTCAAACTCTGAAATGCTGATGTCATTCAGCAAATCGATGTGGGCTTCGAGATGGACCTCATTCTCATTCAGTTGCCAGATGTGAATGTGGTGGATGTTTTTAATGCCTTCTATTTTATTAGCGTGGTTGACAATATCATTGATGACAATGTCTTTGGGGGTAAACAGCATCAGCACTTGAACCGATTCTTTGAGTAGTTTTACGCCTACAAAAATTAAATAAACCGCTATTCCCAGGGTAAGCAAACTATCGACCCAATAAACTTGATAAAATTTCATCAACAAACCGCCGATGAGCACGGCGACGGAAGCCAACATATCGGTCAACAAATGCAAGTATGCCGAGCGCATATTCATATTTGCCTTGCTGTCTTTCCTCATCAACAACACGCTGAAGCCATTTCCAGCAATGGCCAAAATTGCCATCCAGATCACAAGGCCCGATTCAATTTCCTGCGGGTTTATGAACCGCTCGATCGCCGATTTTATTAAAATTGCCGCAATGACAATAAGACTTGCGGCATTGACAAAAGCAGCGATGATTTCTGCACGTTTATAACCAAAAGTTTTATTGAACGAAGCATCGCGACCGGCTATTTTATTGGCGATATAACTGATGATGAGCGACAGCACGTCGCTGAAGTTGTGCAAGGCATCCGATAACAAGCTCAAACTTCCACTGATCAAACCGCCGATAATCTGGGCAACCGTAATCCCAATATTAAGGAAAATGGAAAACAGTAAGTTTTTTCCGGTCAATTCAGTATGAGAGTGATCGTGTCCCATTTTATTGGCAAGCGATTTTATTGACCCGGCGTTCATGGCGACCACCTTCAAAATCTGTATTTAAAAAAGTTTTCGTAATTTCCAAAGCTTGGTTTTCTGATGTATAGCGCGCAGGGATACTCAAGACATTGGCTTCATTGTGTTCACGGGCGAGTTTAGCAATTTCAGATGTCCACGACAAAGCCGCGCGAATTCCCTGATGTTTATTTGCTGTCATTGAAGCCCCATTTCCACTGCCACAAATAATGATTCCAAAATCAGCTTCTTCTTTTTCAACAGCTTCAGCGACGGGATGAACAAAATCTGGATAATCGACGCTATCGGAATTATCGGTCCCTTTATTAAGGACTTCAATATTTTGTTCTTTTAAATAGCTCACAATTTTATTTTTGTAAGGTGTTCCAGCGTGGTCGTTTCCAATTGCTATTTTCATAGAGGTTATTTTTAGTAAAAACAAAGGTAGCCAATAGGATCAAAAACGTATAAAAATCTATTGTTAATTACATTTTCAAAGGCTTGATTTTCAACCTTAGTTTCTTAACCCTAATTGTGAATAACCTGTGATTAAAACTGAAAACTAAATTTGCATATTAACATTAATTTTACAAACAGGAATAGTTTTGAAACCAACACTAAATTCTATTATTTTTTTCGCACGAGTTATTGACAACAATTGACCGCTTATCAACAGGAAAAATTTTGGGTTTTAATCCACAATTTAAGGTGAACAAATCATAGCGGCATTGTTAACTGAATATTAAATTAAACTGAATTTCAAAAGTTTAAACCTCTGAAAACTGTTTATAAGCTGTTGATGAAATCACTGTTTTTAATCACACAAGATTTCTTCTAAATTTTTCTACCGCTATTCACAAGCAATACTAATCATCATTTATATTTTAAATTTTAGAAAAAAGGAAAGATGATTATATAATATGTTGATAACTGAAAAGTTTGATTTTGAATTAAAATTTTCGCTTTTCTGTTTGAGCTTAAAAAGTAAAATCAATGGTATCGTTTGTATCTTAATACACCTTGAAAACTGAAGCTCTCATCACTTGTCATTCTGGAAAATTGCGACCAGTGAGAGCAATTTGTTCAGAATCTGTTTGTCTATAACCAAGATGGTTAAAATCTCATTCAATTTTTCAGACAGAGACAAGATGCTGAATCGCGTTCCGCTGTGCTACACTTGTCCAGCATGACAGTAGAAAGAGGGTTTGTTAAAATTCACGGGCATCCCAACCCCAGCCCTTCCCCCCCAAGCCTGCTTGGGGGGGAAGTCCTCTCGCCGCGGCGAGAGCCTGCCTGCCGGCGGGCAGGAATTTAGGATGGGATGATTGTGATCTCAAAAACACTATCCCGATTTCTCGGGACGCCTAAACCTGCCCGCCATCAATTTCAAAACAGGGGGCGAGGGATTTTCCCAAAAATTAAAACATTAAGAAAAGATGCTAAACAAGATAATTAGGACTGAAAATCACCGCACCACGTGCAGTTTTCCATTATCGCTGAGTTCGTCGATAATTTCTTGTGCCCTGGGCACATCACTGCGGTGGACTTTGAGGTGGATTCCGCCAAAGGCATTGGAATAAAACGGCATCAAACCCACCATTGTTTCATTCTGAAAGAAAAACTGGATATCGGCTTCTTCCAGCATCATTTTAAGCACTGCAAATTCGTGCGGATAGGTGAAAGTCGCCAAGGTTTGAAAAGAATCCATACATTAAAAATTCAGGATTTAATTGTGTGAAAGATAAACTTTTAAGCAAAGGGGCGAATTTAATTTTAGTTAAAATTGAAGGGTTTATTAAAACTTTTGAAGTAAAAAAATCCGTCTTAAAAACTGGTTTTGGATAAAATATGGATACTAGTAAACAATAAAATTTCTTCCCCCCCCAAGCCCGCTTGGGGGGGGGAAGGTGGTTTAAATTTTGGCTTTTTCAGCTAAAATTTATAGCGGAAACTAAAAACCAATATGTCGAACGCATTGAGGAAGCTGAAAAAGATATAGAAAACGGCAATTATACCACCCAAGAAGATTTATTGAAAGAAATTGAAAAATGGTAGAAAAAGGATCTTCCTCAATAATTAAAATTTGGAGTGATTATGCCAAAGCTGATGTGAAACGAATTTATAAATTTAATGATCTTTGATACAAGAGAAGATCCAAAAGATTAGAATAAGAATTAAACAATTCTTATTCTAATCTCTGAAGCTTAAAAACTTAATTTAGACCCCAAAGGTTTTTTTGCATGGCCGAAATAAACCTCTGGGGTCTGATGATAAAGATAATTAACTGCAAAATAATTCCAACAAAGCGTTAAAAATTGGTGGAAGTATTGCGAAGCTTTATCGAAGCAATTACATTTGCAGCGATGAAGAAAAATCCCATTCTTTCCGCTTTTGAGCAAGCCGCACCACAACGCGATTTGCAGGAATCCCTATCCCAATTTTCAAAAATTCACGTTCAAAACCTCGTAGGTTCTGCCCTGTCGTTTTCTGTGGCAAGCGCCTTTGAAAGCAGCGAAAAGCCTTTTTTGTTGATCTGTGAAGACAAAGAAGAAGCGGCCTATTATCTCAACGACCTGGAAAAACTGGTAGGCGAAAAAGATGTGATGTTTTATCCCGCCAGCTACCGCCGGCCATATCAAACTTCTGCTGATGAAGAAACCGATAACTCAAATGTCCTGTTGCGTGCCGAAGTCTTGAACCGCATCAATTCCCGCCGAAAACCAGCCTTGATTGTTACTTATCCCGATGCGCTTTTTGAAAAAGTGGTCACGCGAAAGGAACTCGATAAAAACACGCTGAATATAAACACCGGCGATGAGCTGTCCATAGAGTTTGTCAACGAAATCTTGTTTGAATACAAATTCCAGCGCGTTGATTTTGTTATAGAACCCGGCGATTTTGCGCTGCGTGGCGGAATTATCGACGTTTTTTCATTCAGTAATGACGAACCTTACCGCATTGAATTTTTTGGTGATGAAATTGACAGCATTCGCAGTTTTGATATTCAAGATCAACTCTCAACGGGAAAAGTCAAAAAAGTGTCCATCGTTCCAAATTTGGATCGGAAGGACGAAATGGAAATCCGGCAGGGTTTTTTAGATTACTTATCTAAAAAAACCGTTATTTTCCTGCAAAATCTTGATTTGCTGACTGCTCAATTGGATACATTTTTCGATAAGGCTAAAAATGCTTTTGCTAATTTAGAAGAAGGTGTTCAACATAAAGAGCCTGAAGAATTATTTTGTAAAGGCGATCAAATTAAAAAAGAACTCCTCGATTATACCGTCGCCGAAATCGGAAATCAAGCATTTTTTGACAGTCAAAAGAGGATCAGTTTTGCGACACGTCCACAGCCGTCGTTCAATAAACAGTTTGATTTACTTATTGAAAACCTGAACAAAAATCACGAAAAAGGCTATACAAATTATATTTTTTGTTCCAGCGAACAACAGGCGCAGCGTTTTCACGATATTTTTGATGATCAGGATTCTTCTGTTTATTATCAAACCCAAGTGCTTCCGCTTTACCGCGGTTTTATCGATGATGGCGAAAAGAATATTTGTTATACCGATCATCAGATTTTTCAACGGTATCACAAATTCCGCCTCAAAAATGGGTATGCAAAAAAACAGGCGATTACCACGCAGGAACTGACTAACTTAAGCATTGGCGATTATGTCACGCACATCGACCACGGCATTGGAAAATTTGGTGGGTTGCAAAAAATCGATGTGGAAGGGAAGCCCCAAGAGGCGATCAAATTGATTTATGGCGAACGCGATATACTTTACTTAAGCATTCATTCGCTGCATAAAATTTCAAAATATAACGGCAAGGACGGCAAGGAACCCAAGCTGTATAAATTGGGAAGCAAGGCCTGGCAAAAACTGAAGAAGAAAACCAAAACCCGGGTTAAAAAAGTCGCTTATGATTTGATAAAACTCTATGCCAAACGCCGTTTAAAAAAAGGTTTTCAATACGGTCCTGATTCATATTTGCAACACGAGCTCGAAGCCTCGTTTATGTTTGAAGATACGCCAGATCAAAGCACGGCAACCCAAGCCGTAAAAGAAGATATGGAAAGCGAGCGCCCGATGGACCGCTTGATTTGCGGCGATGTGGGTTTTGGAAAAACAGAAGTTGCCATTCGTGCTGCTTTTAAGGCGGTTGACAATGGCAAACAAGTTGCCGTTCTTGTGCCGACCACTATTCTAGCTTTTCAGCATAACCAAACCTTTCGCGAACGCTTAAAAGAACTGCCGGTCACGGTGGATTACCTGAACCGTTTTAGAACAGGAAAAGAACGCAAACGCGTGTTGGAAGAACTCGATCAGGGAACACTGGATATCGTTATTGGAACACACCAACTGGTCAATAAATCAGTTAATTTTAAGGATTTAGGCTTGCTCATTGTCGATGAAGAACAGAAATTTGGTGTTTCGGTAAAGGACAAACTGAAAACCATCAAAGAAAATGTCGATACCTTGACACTCACGGCAACACCCATTCCGCGGACCCTGCAGTTCAGTTTGATGGCCGCCCGCGATTTATCGACAATCACGACACCACCGCCAAACCGCTATCCTATTGAAAGCCGCGTGGTCCGTTTTTCTGAGGAAAGCATCCGCGATGGTATTTCTTATGAAATCCAGCGCGGCGGACAAATATTTTTTATCCACAACAGGATTCAAAACATCAATGAAGTTGCGGGAATGATCCAGCGCTTGGTACCAGATGCAAAAGTTCGGGTGGGCCACGGACAAATGGAAGGCAAAAAACTCGAGAAATTGATGCTGCAGTTTATGGCCGGTGAATTTGACGTGCTGGTTTCCACGACCATTGTTGAAAGTGGTTTGGACGTGAGTAATGCCAACACGATTTTTATCAACAATGCCAATAACTTTGGTTTGTCAGATTTGCACCAAATGCGCGGTCGCGTTGGACGTAGCAACAAAAAAGCCTTTTGTTATTTTATCACACCACCGGTTTCCGTGATGACCGAGGAAGCCCGAAAACGCATCGGCGCGTTGGAACAATTTACGGCTCTTGGCAGCGGTTTCAATATCGCGATGAAAGACCTTGAAATTCGTGGTGCCGGCGATATTCTGGGTGGTGAGCAAAGTGGCTTTATCAACGAAATCGGTTTTGATACTTATCAGAAAATTTTGAGTGAAGCCATCGACGAACTTAAAGACAACGAGTTTAAAGAGCTTTATGAAAGCAAGGAAAAACCTGAAGAAAAAAATTATGTCACCGAACCGCAGATCGACACAGATTTCCAATTGCAATTTCCCGATGATTATATCAACAGCATCCCAGAACGTTTGAAACTTTACACACAACTCAACGACATTTCAAATGAGGAAGAACTCATTAAATTTGAAGACCAACTCACCGACCGTTTTGGTGAATTGCCAACACAAGCCGTTGATTTGTTGAACAGCGTGCGCATCAAATGGATCGCCATCCACTGCGGATTAGAGAAAATCATTATGAAACGCGGTGCGCTCATCGCTTATTTTGTGTCCGATCAACAATCGCCTTTTTATCAAACCCAAACTTTTTCCCGCGTTTTGCAATTTGTGCAGACCCATCCACAAAGTTGCACGATGAAAGAAAAGAAAACCCGCAGCGGCCTGCGGTTGTTGCTGCGATTTGATGGGATTAATTCGATTGAAGAAGCTCTGGGGGCATTAAAACCACTGGATGTGAAGAAGGAAAAAGTGGAGCAGAAAGTCAATTGATTTGGTTAAGTCTACTTGATCAATAAATATCACAGGAATTTAATTCAAACAAAGCCTTAACGAAGTTTAAAAGTGAAATCACACGTATTTTGCTATTTTTGCAAGTGAATTTCAAGTTAGACCTCACAGGTTTACTAAACACTGCCAAAAGGGAAACCTGTGAGGTCTTGTCTGAATTTAGATGACCTGCTGGTGTTTAAAACTAAAGTCAGGTCGATAATAAAAACGAAGTCCCGCGTTATGGGCTGGTCTAAAATTATTTATTAAGCGTTTAGAACAAAAAAGCAAAAACCTCAAAAATATGCTCAAAAACGATTTGCTCTTAAAAGCCTTTAAAGGTGAAACTGTGTCGCGTCCACCAGTTTGGATGATGCGCCAGGCCGGGCGTTATTTGCCTGATTTTATGACCTTGAAGAAAAAATATGACTTTTTCACGCGTTGCCAAACCCCGGAATTGGCTACTGAGATCACAGTGATGCCCATTGAACAAATCGGTACCGATGCAGCAATTTTATTCAGCGATATTATGGTCGTTCCCCAAGCGATGGGCATTGAGGTAGAAATGAAACCCGGCATTGGACCTTATATCGAGAATCCATTGCGCACACCTGCAGCCATAAACGATGTGATTGTGCCTAATGTCGATGAAGAGCTGGATTATGTTTTCCAGGCCATAAAAATGACCAAAAAAGAACTGGCCGATGCCGTGCCTTTAATCGGTTTTGCGGGTTCGCCGTGGACTTTGCTCTGCTATTTGGTGGAAGGCCGTGGCTCTAAAAATTTTGCGACTGCCAAAGAATTCTGTTTCAAACGGCCAATGGCCGCTAAAGTCTTGCTTCAAAAACTAACGGACACAACTATTGCTTACTTAAAAGGAAAAGTAAAAGCTGGCGTCGATGCCGTTCAGCTTTTTGATTCTTGGGGCGGCTTGCTGTCACCAACGGATTATCAAGAGTATTCTTGGCAATATATGCAGCAAATCATCGATGCTTTGAAAGATGAAATTCCGGTGATTGCTTATGGAAAAGGGTGTTGGTATGCGCTCAAGGAAATGGGGGAATCCGGTGCCTCGGCAGTTGGTGTCGATTGGACCTGTTCTGCCAGAAACGCGCGTTATTTAAGCGGTGGTGAGGTGACTTTGCAAGGAAATTTAGACCCGTCGCGCTTGTTTTCGCCAAAAAATGAAATCACAAAAATGACCCACCAAATGATCGATGAGTTTGGAAAGGACAAATACATCGTCAATCTCGGCCACGGAATTTTACCAAATATTCCAAAGGAGAACGCTAAGGCTTTTGTGGATGCGGTGAAAAGTTACTCGTGATTTTTTAAACTGAAAAATTCAATACCTCAATATTTTTAGGTAATTATTGAATAATTATAACAAATTGGTTATCAAACATCAACTGTCAGTTCGAGTGAAATTTGAGTAGCGATAGCGGATCAAATTTTGTATCGAGAACCCTTGTGGGCAACAATGCTTCTCGATACAAACAATAAATATCATCTTATTAGAACTTTTATATATACTTAATAAAAGCTAAAAAGAATTGAGTAACCCAATAACCTTTAACCGATAACTTTTCAACCGAATTATGCTTAGCAAAGGGATTAAAAGTGAAGAACAGGAAAAACTAAATCAAATAATTGAAGCAGGTTTACAAATGGATTTCGTTCCTGATTTATGGAAAACCGAACAACGGAAAAGCATTGACGAAATTTTTCAACAAGCACTGGGCTTGGCTTTAGATGAGGTGGAAGCGCTTCCAAATGAAGAGTGGTTAAAACGTATAAAAAAACAGGATTTAAATTTTTCAAATGCTGAAAAAATTGGTGATTTGTTATTGAAAATCAGTTTTCAAGAGCCTGAAAAAATTAAAAGCGACTTATCCAGAAAAGCGGTGATGCTTTACGAAAATGCTCAGGAAGAACACAAAATCTTTTCTTTTGGACTCATCCAAAAAATTAAAAATGCCAAAGCGGAATGAAAGACAAGTTTTACAGCTACATCCGGAATTTACAGGATAAAATCTCGGCAGAACTCGAACAAATCGACGGAAAAGCAAAATTCCACGAAGACTTGTGGCAGCGGGAAGAAGGTGGCGGTGGTCGAACACGCGTGATCGAAAACGGAAAGGTGATTGAAAAAGGCGGCGTGAACATTTCTGAGGTTCACGGTCCGCTTTCTCCGGCGATGCAAGATTATTTCAAAGTTGGTGATGTTGATTTTTTTGCCTGTGGGCTCAGTCTAGTTATTCATCCACAGAACCCGATGGCGCCCACAGTTCACGCTAATTGGCGCTATTTTGAGATGTATGAAAAAACCGGCGAAAACATTGACTCTTGGTTTGGTGGCGGTCTTGATCTAACACCTTATTATTTGTTTGAAGACGATGTGAAACACTTTCATCAAGTCTGCAAAAATGCCTGCGATCGTCACAATCCGGAATTCTATGCCAACTATAAAAAACGCTGCGACGAGTATTTTTGGAATTCCCACAGAAATGAAGCCCGTGGGGTTGGCGGATTATTTTTTGATTACTTAAAACCAACCGATGAAATATCGGCGGAAAACTGGTTTGACTTTGTAACCGATACGGCCGATAACTTTTTAGGTGCCTATATGCCAATTCTCATAAAACGAATGGATTTAGGCTTTGATGAAAAACAGAAAGATTGGCAAGAAGTGAGGCGTGGACGTTATGTGGAATTCAATCTCGTGCACGACAAGGGAACGCTTTTTGGCTTAAAAACCAATGGCCGCATCGAAAGTATTTTAATGAGTTTGCCGCCAAAAGTTCAATGGATATATGACCACCATCCAAAACTCGATACCAAAGAAGCAAAATTATTGGAAGTGCTTAAAAATCCACAGGATTGGGTTTGAAAAGATGTTTTTTTTGAAAGGAGTAATTGAAATTCCCCTCTTCCCAAGAGGGGTGGGTTCCGAAGGAAGCCGGGGTGTTTGGTCTTGATTTTTAACTATTTCACGCTGAAATTATGTTTTTTGAATTTATGTAGAAACTTGTAAACCTTTAAAAGATCACTAACTGCGTTTTAGGAAATAGCGAAAAGGTTTTTGTGATTGAATAGCCGAATTTCAATCCGAGATATTATAACAACACCCCGCCTGCGAAAAGCAGGCACCCCTCTTGGGAAGAGGGGAATGCATCATCCATAATTCCCCTCTTCCCAAGAGGGGTGGGTTCCGAAGGAAGCCGGGGTGTTTGGTCTTGATTTTTAACCATTTCACGCTGAAATTATGTTTTTTGGATTTATGTAGAAACTTGTAAATTTTTAAAACGTCTCTAATCGGGGTCACGTCCTGAAATAGGTTGACATATATATTGTTTTTTGGATTTAAATAGAATTGCGCTTTAGGAAATAGCGAAAAGATTTGTGATTGAACAGCAGAACTTCAATCTGAGATCATATAACAACACCCCGCCCCCAAATTAAAAAGTTTTAATTTGGGGGGCATCCCTCTTGAAAACCTGTGCGCCGAGGCGTAGAGTGGAATGCACCGGGGAAAAATACCCGTTGTAGAAAAATGGGAATTCGCTGCACAAAAACTACTTTGGAAAGAAATTTGCTATTTTATCACTTCAGAATCAAGTTCGTAAAACATTAATTTTTATTGTAACTTATCCGGTTACAAAACTGAGTCTAAAACACCTATGGACAATTACCGTCTAATCGAAAAAAAACTCGAGGCCTTTATCCGCAAGTATTACTTGAACGAGTTGCTTCGCGGTGCGATTGCTTTTGTCACCATTGGTTTGGCTTATTTTCTGATCACCGTCTCATTTGAATACTTTTTTTGGTTGGGAACGACGCTCAGAAGTATTTTATTTTGGCTTTTTATAATCGTTGAAGCAGCCTTGTTCCTGCGTTTTATCGCTTTGCCGCTGACGCGTTTGTTGAAGTTATCAAAAGGGATCGATTATTTTCAAGCTTCAGAAATAATCGGAAAGCACTTTCCCGAAGTCGATGACAAACTGCTCAATATTATTCAACTCAAGCAGAACGATGCCGGCTCAGATTTGATTTTGGCGAGCATTAATCAGAAATCACAGAAACTCAAACCCGTGCCTTTCAGCATTGCGGTTAATTTTAAATCCAACTTGAAATATTTAAAATATGCCGCGATCCCGGTTTTGGTGGTTTTGGCAATTTATATTTCGGGCAACAGCAGTTTGTTTTCTGACGGCTATTCACGCGTGGTTAATTATGACGAAGAATATACCCCGCCGGCGCCTTTTCAATTTCAAGTGCTCAATTCATCGCTCAAGGCGCAAGAGGATAAAAATTTTGTCCTTCAAGTGAAAACCCAAGGAAATGTAGTTCCCAGCCAGGCTAAAATCACGTATGAAGGAGAGACTTATTTCTTAGAACAAACCCAGCCCGGTCTGTTCCGCCACGAATTTGACCGTCGGAATAAAGATTTGGATTTTCAACTTGAGGCTAATGAAGTCCAGTCCCCGCCCTATCATTTAAGCGTAATTAAAGTTCCCAGTTTAGTGGATTTCCAAATGCAGTTGGATTACCCGGCTTATACCGGCAAAAAGGATGAAAGCATCCGCGGCACTGGAAACGCCAATATTCCGGAAGGAACAAAAGTAAAGTGGAAAATCCAGGCGCAATCCACCGATAAAATTCAGATGAAATGGCCGGATACTGCACAAAATATGATGAAATCTGAAAATAGGTTCACATATAAAAAGCAGGTGCTCAAAACCCAACCTTATTCTCTTTCCACTTCAAATAAAAATTTGAGCGATTACGAAAAACTGGATTACAAACTAAAAATGATTCCCGATGAAAGGCCAGAAATCGAAGTGGAAAAAAAGCAGGATTCGGTCAATGAATCGGTTCAGTATTTTTTCGGAAGGTTGTCCGATGATTATGGACTTCGAAAACTGGAATTGGTCTATTACCCTGAAGAGAACCCGGGTAGCGCAAAACGGAAATCAATAAACATCAACCACTCAAATTTTGATGAATTTGTGTTTTCGTTTCCTGGAAATTTAGAATTGGAAGCGGGAAAAGGCTATGAATTTTACTTCCGTGTTTGGGACAACGATGCGGTCAACGGATCAAAAGCGGCGCGAACCAGAAGTTTTTATTTTAGGAAACTAACCGAAAACGAGGAGCAGGAAAAACAACTTCAGAACCAGCAAGAAGCGATTCAGGGAATGGACCGTTCGCTCAAAAAAATGCGAAAATCTAAAAAGGACTGGGAGGACCTCGATCAAATGCGAAAGGAGAAAAAACAGCTCAGTTATAATGACAAAAGAAAGCTGAAGCAATTTATGCAGGAGCAACAACGCCAACAGAAGAAAATGCAACAGTATTCTGAAAAGATGAAAAAGAACCTTGAGAAGTTTAAATCAAAGAAAGAAAATAACGAGCACAAAAAACAACTCGAGGAACGTCTTGAACGCAGTAAAAAGCAAGCGGAAAAAAATAAAAAGTTGCTGGATGAATTAAAGAAATACCAAGATAAAATCAAAAAGGACGAACTCAATAAAGACTTGGAAGAGATAAAAAAGCAAAGTGAAAGCCAGCGGAAAAACTTAGAGCAGATGCTGGAGTTGACCAAGCGGTTTTACGTTGAGGAAAAGGCGCGAAAGCTGAACGAGAAACTGAATCAACTCGCTAAAGAACAAAAAAAGCTGAGTGAAAAAGAAGAAAAGAATACGTCAAAAAAGCAAGAAAAACTGAATAAGGAATTCAAAGATTTCCGGAAAGAATTGGACAGTCTGGAGTCTGATAATAAGGCTTTAAAATCGCCGATGGATCTAAAACGGGATAGTGATAAGGAAAAGTCTGCTGCCAACGATCAAAAGGAAGCCACTGAAAAGCTCAAATCCAGCGAGGAACAGAAAAAAACCGACAAGAGTGAAGAACCTTCTGATAATGAAGGGGATAAGCCCGATGATAAGAATAATAAGGAAGATAGTAAGTCGCCGGAAAAAAGTCCAAAGAGTGGAGGCCAGCAAAAATCTGCTGCCCAAAAAAAACAAAAGTCCGCTGCTGAAAAAATGAAACAGATGGCTCAGCAAATGCAGATGGCGATGCAGCAATCCGGTCAACAACAACAGTCTGAAGACGCTGAAATGCTACGGCAGGTTTTGGACAATTTGGTGACCTATTCTTTTCAGCAGGAAAACTTAATGGAGGATTTTGAAGAAATAAGTTCAAAGAGCCCTGATTTTCCTGAAAAGTTGCGGTATCAAAATACCTTGAAAGAAAATTTTGAACATGTAGATGACAGTCTTTACGCATTGGCAACCAGAAACCCGATGATCGGCGAAAAAGTAACACAGGAGTTGACTGACATTAAGTATAATATCGACAAGGCCTTAGAACGATTGGCCCAAAGCCAAATGAACCGCGGAGCTTCCAGTCAACAGTATGCATTTAAAGGGGCAAATAATCTCGCCAATATGCTGGATGAGTCGCTTCAAAAAATGCAAGCGATGATGAAAAGTAGCGGACAAGGCAAAGGCAAGAAAGGGAAAAAGGGGAAAAAGGGAAATAAGCAAGGCCAGGGTTTTCAACTTCCCGATATCATTAAAAAGCAAGGTGAGCTCGGAAAAAAGGGCCAAGGTAAAAAAGAAGGGAAAAAGCAGGGAAACAAACCTGGTGAAAAAGCAGGAAAGCAGCGAAAAAAAGGCGAAAAAGGAAAGTCTGGTAAATCCGGTGAATCAGGCAAACAGGGAAAGTCCGGTCAGCAATCTGCAAACGGAAAACAAGGTAAAAACGGTAAGAAAGGCGGAAAAAGCCAAAACGGAAAACAAGGTAAAAACGGCAAGGCAAACCAAAAGGGAAATTCCCAAAACGAAGAAATGAGTGGTGAGGTTTATGAAATTTATAAACAGCAACAACGCCTGCGTATGCAACTTGAAGATATGCTTGAAAAGTCCGGTTTAAAGGCAAAACAACGCCGGCTTTTAAACCAGATGAAAGATGTTGAACAAGATTTGCTGCGTTATGGAATGACGAAAAAAACCCGTGATCAAATGTTGCGAGTCAAACAACAATTGATGAAACTCGACAATGCGTCGATGAAGCAGGGCAAGAAAAAAGAACGCCAATCGACCGCTAATAAAAAGGATTTCCGGAATCAAACGGATATGGACCTGAAGAAGGCAAAAGAGTATTTTAATACCACTGAAATTTTAAATAGAAAGAATTTACCTTTGCGGCAGGAATATAAAAGCAAAGTCGAACAGTACTTTCAAACCCAAGATGATTAATTTTTTTGTAGAAAATAATTTTAAATGGTCGAAACCTCAGAATAAATCACATCAAATGTGGCTGGAAGAGGTTTTAAAATCTGAAGGCTTTGGAATAGGGGATGTGAATTACATCTTCTGTGATGACGTTTATTTGCACGAAATCAATGTAAATTATTTGAATCACGACGACTACACAGATATTATTAGTTTTGACAACTCAAAGGGAAATTTGGTCGAAGCCGATATCTTTATCAGCACCGAACGCGTAGGGGAAAACGCCAAAAGCCATGAAGTTACTTTTGAGGATGAACTCAAACGGGTAATGGCCCACGGGCTTTTACATTGTATGAATTACAATGACAAAACCGAGGATGAGCGCAAGGAAATGCGGAAAAAAGAAAGGGAAAAAATTATAATGTTCCACGTGGAACATTAAGAAAATAATCTAGATATGTTCAACGAAGAATACGATTTAATTGTAGTTGGCGCAGGGCACGCGGGAAGCGAAGCGGCGGCAGCTGCAGCTAATATGGGCAGTAAAACTTTGCTCATCACAATGAACCTTCAAAACATTGCACAAATGTCCTGCAATCCCGCTGTTGGCGGAATTGCTAAAGGACAAATTGTTCGGGAAATAGACGCAATGGGCGGTTATACAGGAATAGTGTCTGATAAAAGCGCTATTCAATTTAAAATGCTGAACACTTCTAAAGGGCCAGCGATGTGGAGCCCACGTGTTCAAAGTGACCGGATGCGATTTTCTGAAGAGTGGAGGACTATGCTCGAGCAAACCCCAAACCTGGATTTTTATCAGGAAATGGTTTCTGGGTTAATGACAAAAAACGGTAAAGCCGTTGGGGTAAAAACCAACCTTGGTTTGGAAATTAAATCCAAAAATGTGGTTCTCACAAACGGAACTTTTCTAAATGGAAAGATTCATATTGGTACAAAAAACTTTGGTGGGGGACGATCTGGAGAACGCGCTTCGACAGGAATTACTGCCGAGCTTATTGAGCTTGGTTTTGAAGTTGGAAGAATGAAAACCGGAACGCCACCGCGCGTCGACGGACGAAGTTTAGACTTTTCCAAAATGGAAGAACAGCCTGGAGATGCAATTCCGTCAAAATTTTCTTATTCTGACGAGACTTCGCCGCTCACAACACAACGTTCTTGCCACATGACTTATACTTCGCCGGAAGTTCACGATGTTTTGCGCAATGGTTTTGACCAAAGCCCAATGTTCAATGGTCAAATTGAAAGTACGGGTCCGAGGTATTGCCCAAGTATTGAAGATAAAATACACCGGTTTGCCGAGCGCGACCGGCACCAGCTTTTTGCCGAGCCCGAAGGTTGGAATACTGTGGAATATTATATCAATGGTTTTTCAACATCACTTCCGGAGCAAATTCAATTCAATGCTTTAAAAAGTGTAAAAGGTTTTGAAAAGGTTAAGTTCTTCCGTCCAGGTTATGCGATTGAATACGATTATTTCCCACCGACGCAGTTGAAGCATACCTTAGAAACAAAACTAGTTGAAGGACTCTTTTTTGCCGGCCAAATTAATGGCACCACTGGTTATGAAGAAGCAGCTTGTCAAGGAATGATGGCCGGCATAAATGCAGCTTTAAAAGCACGTGAAGGCGAGCCTTTTGTTTTGCGGCGAAATGAAGCTTATATCGGGGTTTTGATAGACGACCTGATCACAAAAGGAACAGAAGAACCTTACAGGATGTTTACTTCGCGAGCTGAATACCGAACGCTTTTGCGACAGGACAATGCCGATTTCAGGTTGACGGAACGTTCGCACGATATTGGGTTGGCCTCAAAAGAACGCTTGGTTGAAATGCAACGGAAGCGCGATTCATCTGAGGCTTTTGTATCTTTTTTCAGGGAAACAAGTGTTGAACCCGAAATTATTAATCCAATTTTGAAAGAGAAAAAAACCGCTACGGTTGATCAAAAGGGAAAATTGTTCAAGGTTTTTAAACGGCCTCAATTAAACCTGGACGATATGCGGAAAATGGATTCCGTTGAAAATTATATCCAGGAACATCAACTCGATCAATCTGTTTTGGACCAGGCGGAAATCCAGATCAAGTATTCCGGATATATTGAAAAAGAAAAAGCAAATGCGGATAAATTGAACCGCTTGGAAAATATCAAAATCCCCAGTAATTTTGACTTCTTCGGGATCCAATCGATGTCAATGGAAGCCCGTGAAAAATTAAATAAAATACAACCGCAAACAATTTCTCAGGCGTCCCGGGTAAGTGGGGTGAGCCCTAATGATATTTCAGTTTTATTGGTTTATATGGGGCGATAAAATATATATGTTCCACGTGGAACAAGTTTAATTATGAAAAAACTGTTTAGTGTTTTAATAGTGTTTCTGGCGATGCAATCTTGCGTGCCTTTGCATACAGCTGAACGAATTGAAGGCTACGAAATTGTCAGTGGAAAAAATAACTTTAGAAAACTAGATAAATTTCACTTTCAGGTCAAGACCTCCATAGAGCATTTGAATTATAAAATCAATGAATTTTTTAGGCTGAACAATGATCCTTCGACAAGGGCTTTTAAAACATCACTTTTCGGGGCGCAGGATTTCAAGGTTTATATTTCATCGAGTTATGATAAGGATTCGAATCTTTGGTTTATTGATTTATTTTTGCCTAACGATGAAAACACTGCTGACGCAATTAAAAAGACACAGGAAAAACGCATTTATTATTTAGACGTTCAAGTGATGGATTCTGAAGGAAATGATGCTTTGACAAAAAACTCATTGTATCGCCAGAGCATAATTAATAAATTGCGTGAGTTTCGAAATGTTTTTCACCCCGGAAAATAATGTGAATTGTATTTTTGTATAGTGTATTTGCCAAAATACCACTATGTGTAGTTAAGCTTATTTCTTAATGTTTCAATCTGAGGGGAAATCCCTCCCCAATTTTAATTGGGGACGACTTTAGTGTTTTTAAAAGCACAATCATCCCATCCTAAATTCCTGCCCGCCGGCAGGCAGGCTCTCGCCGCGTCGAGAGGACTTTTACTCCCTTTCCGCCGCGGCGGACTCAGGGTTGGGATGAATGTCATCTTTAGTCGGCTTCAGCCAGAATACAACCCCATCAGCTTTAGCCGATGGTAGTTTAGTTTTTTGCCCGAGGCGAATGGGGAATTAAGTTTAGCTAAATGAAGACGTTTAGGGTTTAATGACACTTTATAATAGCAAATAGCTAATTAAAGCTTCAACACGAGGTTTAAACCTTTCTTTTGAATCATCTCTTTGGCTTTCATTTTAAGTCCTTCTGGTTTTAAAATACAAGGGCTTTTTTAATAGATAAAATTTATTTTAATTTCAATTCTCATAAATAAAACAAAGCTTCTTAAATTTGCCCAAACATTCTTCTAAGCTTCAATGATTTTTATACTTTTGCCCCGAAAAATAAAATTTAATTTATGAAAAGATTATTTCTATTAGCGGTCGTTTCAGTTTTGCTTGTTTCTTGTCAACAGGAAAAATCAGCTTATGTGAACAGCTCAAAACTTTTTGATGAGTATCAACCCATCAAAGACGCAAGTGCAAAATTTGAAAAGCAGCAGAAAAATGCGCAAGGTCAAATTCAGCCTCAAATGCAAAAGCTTCAACAGGAGTACCAACAACTAATGCAGCGTAAAGAGTCAATGGACCAGGCGGCTTTTCAAAAGGAAGCACAGGCAATTCAACAAAAAGCTCAGCAGATGCAGCAAATGCAACAAATGCAAATGCAAAGCCTGCAGAAAAATAATACGGCTAAAATGGATTCTTTGAACCAGGCTGTGAAAAAAGCGGTAGCTGATTATGCCGAAAGCAATGGTTATACTTATGTTTTTGGAATGAGTGAAGAAGGAAAACAAATTATTTATGCCAGCGAAGGTAAAAATATTACTCAGGAAGTACTTGAAGAATTGAACGGTGGTGAAATGGATTCATCCGAAAAGGAGGATAAAGACGAAATGAAATCCGAAAAAGAAATGGATAGCACAATGCCTAAATAAGGATTTTGTTATTTTTCAAATCTAAAATTAAAGCCGGTTGTTGACCGGCTTTTTTTATACTCAAAATTTAGATGAAATCAATTTATTCAAATTAATGGATTAAAGAATTAACTCGTATTTTTGGGAAAGTTTCGCACAAAACCAAATCTATGTCTTCTAAAAAACGCCTTTTCCTGCTTGATGCTTATGCCTTGATTTTCCGCGGCTATTACGCATTAATAAAAAACCCAATAATTAATTCTAAAGGCCAGGACACTTCGGCGATTATGGGGTTTATGAATTCTGTTCTCGACGTGATCCGTCGTGAAAACCCCGACCATCTCGCGGTTTGTTTTGACAAAGGCGGCAGCGCAGAACGCACTGAACTCTTTCCGGAATACAAGGCAAATCGCGACGCAACGCCAGATGTTATCCGTGAATCCATCCCAGTTATCAAGGATATTTTAAAGGCTATGCACATTCCATCAGTTGAGCTCAAAGGCTTGGAAGCAGATGATATCGTGGGAACCTTGGCCAAACAGGCCGAAAAAGAGGGTTTTGAAATTTTTATGGTGACGCCCGATAAGGATTTCGCCCAATTAGTGACCGAAAATATCAAAATGTACCGCCCGGCGCGAATGGGCAATAGCATCACGATTTGGGGAATTCCCGAAGTTCAAGAACGCTTTGGTGTGGAACGGCCAGAGCAGGTGATCGATTACCTTGGGATGATGGGCGATGCCTCCGACAATATTCCGGGACTTCCCGGTGTGGGCGATAAAACCGCTAAAAAATTTATTGCAAAATATGGCAGTATGGAGGGCTTGCTGGAAAACACCGATGATCTGAAAGGCAAAATGAAGGAGAAAGTGATTGCCAACGCAGAGCAGGGAAAAATGTCAAAAAAACTGGCCACGATTTTCACGGAATGCGATGTGAAATTTAATGCCGAAACCTATGAACTCTCAAAGCCAAATGTTGATAAAGTTATCGAGATTTTTACCGACTTGGAATTCCGCCGGATGAAAGAACGCTTTGTAAAACTCTACAATGAAGGTTCAGATAACAATGAGGGATTGACCAATAATGGCGGTCAGGATAAATCTGAAAAAAAATCAAAAACGGCGGGTTCAGGTCAGTTTTCACTTTTTGGGAATGACACAGATAAAAAGGATGTCAAAACCAGTCAAGGCTTAAAAAACATAGAAAGCACGCCACATTTTTATCAATCTGTCGAGGGCGAAACGGCCTTGGAACTGTTTATTGAGCGTTTGATGAAGCAGAAAAGCGTCTGTTTTGACACTGAAACTACGTCGCTTGAAACACTTGATGCGGAGTTGGTGGGCATTGCTTTTTCCTGGGAAGCGGGAAAAGGCTATTACATCCCCTTTCCAGAAGATCAGAATAAGGCAAATGAATTAATTCAAAACTTTAAACCTTTTTTTGAGTCGAAAGGCATTCAGAAAATAGCTCAAAATTTAAAGTATGACCTCAAGGTTTTGAAAAATTATAAGGTCGTGATAAAAGGGCCCATTTTTGACACGATGCTGGCGCATTATATCATCAATCCAGATATGCGGCATAATATGGATATCCTGTCGGAAACTTATCTGAATTACAAACCGCTTTCCATTGAAAAATTGATCGGCAAACCTGCCCGCTCGGCAGGCGGGAAAGGTAAAACGCAGAATTCGATGCGCACAGTCGATATGGAAAAACAAACCGAATATGCGGTTGAGGATGCTGATATTACTTTTCAATTAAAACAATTGCTGGAAAAAGAACTCAAAAATGCGCCAGGGGGAAATAAGCTTTTTGATGATATTGAATTACCGCTTTTGCGCATTTTGGCAAAAATGGAAATGGAGGGCATTAAAATTGACCGCGATTATTTAAACCAACTTTCCGAAGCACTCGTTGACGATATTGCGGCACTTGAAAAAAATATTTACAAAGAAGCCGAAGAAGAATTCAATATCGGTTCGCCAAAACAACTCGGGGAGATACTGTTTGGAAAAATGGAGCTGGTCAAAAAACCAAAGAAAACAAAATCAGGACAGTATTCCACAGCTGAAGATGTGCTGTCAAAATTAGCGAAAGACCATGAAATTGTTGAAGAAGTCCTCGAATGGCGCGGGTTGATGAAACTGAAAAATACTTATATCGACGCGCTTCCCGAACAAATCCATCAAAAAACAAACCGGGTGCATACTGAATATATGCAAAGCGTTGCCGCAACCGGAAGGTTGAGTTCAACAAACCCAAACTTGCAGAATATTCCCATCCGCACAGAACGCGGGCGGCAAGTGCGAAAAGCTTTTGTGCCGCGCGATGAAAATTACACATTGCTCGCCGCTGATTATTCGCAAATTGAATTGCGCATTATCGCTTCTTTGAGTGAAGAAGAAACGATGATGAAAACCTTTCAAGATGGCGGGGATATTCACGCTTCCACAGCCGCAAAAGTTTTTAATGTTCCCATCGATGACGTTACCCGGGCTCAGCGAAGCAACGCCAAAACGGTTAATTTTGGGATAATTTATGGGGTTTCTGCGTTTGGCTTGAGTCAGCAAACGGAACTCACGCGCAAGGAATCCAAAGAATTGATCGACACTTATTATGAGACCTATCCCAAACTCACGCAATATATGGAGGGGCAAAAACAATTTGCCCGCGACAACGGCTATGCGGAGACGGTTATGGGCCGCCGGCGTTATTTGAAAGACATCAATGCCAGAAACCACCTTGTGCGCAGCGCCGCAGAGCGAAATGCTGTCAATGCGCCCATTCAAGGAAGTGCCGCCGATATTATTAAACTCGCGATGATCAACATTCAAAATTTGCTGGAAGGGAAAAATTTTAAAAGTAAGATGTTGCTGCAAGTCCACGATGAGTTGGTTTTTGATTTATTTAAAGAAGAAGCCGATGAGCTCAAACCCTTGATCCAAAAAGAAATGGAAACCGCCTTTAAAATGAGCGTTCCGCTGGATGTGGAAATGGGGACTGGGGATAATTGGCTGGAGGCGCATTAAAATCTAAGAGTTATTTTTACAAAGGTTAAGCGTATAAGGTTTAAATCATTTTGCTTTTCCCTACATTTGAAAAAACTTGACTAAATTAGAATATTGATTATGGCTGATTTTAAACAAAACCTAATAGATGAAATAATTGACCAATATATGTATGCCGATGAAACGAATCGGCCGTGGATTATTGGGTTTAGTGGCGGAAAAGATTCTACGGTAATGTTGCAACTTGTTTGGGAAGCAATTTCTCAAATTAAGGAATTGACGGGAATCGTGAAACGTGATATTTACGTGGTTTCCAATGACACTATGGTTGAAAACCCCGTGATTACAGAGTATGTTTATCGGGTTTTGGACAAAATTGAAAAGGCCGCCGTTGAACAGGACATTCCAATTCAGGTAAAAAAAACAATACCTCGCTTGGAAGATTCGTTTTGGGTCAATCTTATCGGAAAAGGTTATCCGACACCGAATAATGCATTTCGCTGGTGCACGGACCGTTTAAAAATCAAACCAACCTCGAGGTTTATTTCAGAGCAAATTGATGAATTTGGCGAAGCAATTATTTTAATAGGAACACGCTCTTCGGAAAGTGCCAATCGTGCAAAATCAATGAAAAAACACGCCCGGAAAGGAAAACGCTTGACCAAACATCCAAATGAACCGAACACCTATATGTATGCGCCTATTCGGAATTTGAGGTTGGAAGAAGTATGGTACATTATAAATACAATGCCTTCGCCCTGGGGTGCGGATAATTCGGAATTGTTCAATATTTATTCCGATGCCAGTGCCGATGATTATGAATGCCCTACTGTTGTGACCAATAAAAACCACAAATCCTGTGGTCAAAGCCGCTTTGGGTGTTGGGTTTGCACCGTTGTGAAAAAAGATAAGTCGATGTCCGCTTTAATTGAAAACGGTCTCGTTTGGTTGAAACCACTTTTGGAAATTAGAAACCAGCTGTTTGATGAAAGAAATCAAACTGAAAATAGAATGCCAACCCGACGAAATGGGCAAGAAGCCAAAAATGGACTGGGCAGTTATACGGCACAATACCGCGCGACGGTTTTAGAACGCGTACTTAAAGCCCAAAACGAAATCCAATCTGAAAAACCCCACGTAGAATTAATCACTAATCAAGAATTAGTCGCTATTCAAGCAATATGGTACCGCGATTTAATTTATAACCATAAAGTTTCCGATATTTACCATTCTGCCTATCAAACCGATATCAATATGAAAGAACAAAACAAAAAACAGGAAAAAGAGCTTGAACTTCTCAAACAGTCCTGTACAGAAAACCCCGACGATTTTGAACTGATTCAGGAATTATTGACCCTTCAAAAAAACAAATCTTTACTCAATAAAAAACGCGGCCTCAAAGGCGATTTTGAAAATAAGATTGAAGAGTATTTAAAGAAAAGCAACTAAAATATGTTTATCAAAGAAATAGAATTAGATAATTTCAGGATTTATAAGGGAAGAAACAAAATTGACCTTTCCCCAACTTCCAATAAAAATGTTGCTTTGGTTAGTGGGAAAAACGGTTATGGAAAAACCACTTTTTTTAATGTCGTTGGTTTGGTGTCTTTATGGTAAACAGATGCAAAAGGTTGATGAGCTATATCTTAAAGAAATAAGTGATAATGGTGGTTATGGTAAATATATCGGGAATAGTTTAAATCGGCTTGCTAAGGTTGAAGGAGAAACAAAGTTCTCAGTTTCAGTAACTTTTGGCGACGTAAAAATCGAAGAAATACCTTGTAAAGAAATAAAGATAACCAGAATTTTTGATACGGTAACGAGTTCAAGTGATAAGGTGAAAATTCTTGTAGATGGTTTTGAAAATGAGTTGATTCAAGATTTAACTACTGATAGCCAACAGGGGGAAGAAATTTTTATCCGTGATTATATTTTACCTATAGAAATTGCAAAATTTTTCTTTTTTGATGCTGAAAAAATTGTTTCTCTTGCTGAAATTAATTCGCCTGAACAGAGAAGATTATTAAGTAAAGCTTATACTGAGGTTTTAGGAATTAAAAAATACGAAGATTTAAAAGATCAGCTGGAAACCATTCAGGATGAGTACCGAAAGAAGTCAGCAAAGCCTAAAGAAAAAAAAGAATTGAACCAAATAATTGCTGATATTGAAAATTCAGACGTAGAAATTACTGGAACAGAAGAAGAAACACGACAATTAACGGAAGAAAAAATTGAAAAATCCAGTGAGTCGGATGAAATTCAACGAAAGTTGATATACGAGGGGAATAAAATGACTCTTGAACAGCTGAACGACCTAAAAAATCAAGAGTCTAACCTTTATAGCGAAATAACGGAGCATCAAAATGATTTAAAAGAATTATATGATTTAATTCCTTTTGGTTTAGCGGGCGAAACATTAATGGAAGTATCCACTCAACTAAAGGATGAAAATGATCATCGAAATTCTAAGTTGATTCAAGAGGATGTAGAAAAGAAAACAAAAAATATCCTTGACGATATTGAAGCTGAAAAGCAAGAGTTTCCAACGGTAATTCCAACAGATATCCGAAATTTTTATGAAAAGCAAATAAACGCATTGATAAAAAAACACTTCTTTTCAAATGCGCCCAAAGTGTCCAAAAGCTTTCAACCCCTTCACGATTTTTCTGAAACGGAATCCAATGAAGTAAACTCTTTAATTAATAATCTTAAACATTCTTTCAAGAATAAATTTTCAAAACTAAGTGCGGAATATCACAGAATAAAAAACAACCTTGATGGTGTTCGTAGAAAAATCAGAAATGCTGAAAAAGATGCTGAAGACGAACACATCACAAGGTTAAGGAAAGAAAAGGAATCTTTAGATAAGCGCATTTTGAGCATTGAAGGCGAAACCAGCGACTTGAATGAAAAAAAAGGCGGATTTAAAAATGACAAAAAAAGGTTGAAGCAACGCCAAGAAGAATTGCGTAAAAAAATTGACGATTCCCGTAAGTATTCAGCCAAGGATGAAAAAGCTCAGAAGGTTATCAATAAATTGAAACTATTTATTAAATCTTTTAAGGAGGAAAAGAAAAAATCACTTGAAAAAAATCTTTTAAGGGAGCTAAATACATTAATGCATAAAAAAGGATTCATTCAAAATGTCAAAGTTGATATCAACAAATCCGGCGATGACGTGGACATCAATTTATATAACTCACGGGAAGAGAAATTAGATAAGGGCTCATTATCTATGGGTGAGCGACAAATGTATGCTTCTGCATTACTAAAGGCCCTTGTGGATGAATCTGATATAGAATTCCCGGTTTTTATTGATTCGCCGATGCAAAAATTCGATAAAGACCACGCGGAAAATGTGATCAAAGAGTTTTATCCGAATGTTTCGAAACAAGTGGTTTTATTTCCATTGCTTCATAAAGAATTGACCGTTTCAGAATATAAACTTTTGAAACCTCAAATAAGCAAAGCCTATCTCATTGATAATTACAGTACAGATGCTTCACGATTCAGCGAAGCTACAACAGAAAATTTATTAGAAAAATACAACCAACTCGATGCAAATTAATTTAAGGACTTCTGCCAAAAACCAAGATATTGTTCGAAGCCTGACCAGCAAGCTTCCAACAGGTACTAAAGAAAATGTTATAGCCCGAATTGCTTTGGGGTATTCCCTTCAAATAGGAAAAAAATTTACCGCTAAGGATTTCAATTTATACGATTCTAAAGGGAAAGAATATAAAGACCATATACTTTTTGATGCTAAACACCGGGATTTTTACATCGCCTGTATTTGTCAGCATTACGGGATATATAAAACCGATGAAAACATTCCAAAATATGTGAAACTTCACATTGACCACGGTTTGGAATCAATGGACAATTTGTTTACAAATAATAAAAATTATACATTCTTTGACTTCTTGACCACTCATCTCGATAAAGGAATTAATATGCTGAGCTCGGTTGAAGTTAATCTTGACGCGGTCAAAAATAATAATCAAAGTGTTGAAAAAACCTACTTTAAGGAGGCCATAAACTTGAATATTGGCAAAGACCCGGAAACAGATGATGAGATTGTATTAAATTTCAACTCAAGCAAATACAGTAATTCACATATCGCAGTTGCTGGTGCTTCTGGCACAGGAAAAACACAATTTGCGATAGAGCTCCTAAATCAAATTAGCAAGGAATCCAATCATCACACGAGCTATATTTATTTGGACTTTAAAGGTTTGAAAGATGATGATTTAAAACAGTACAAACCATTTTTTGATGAGACCAAGGCCACATTTATTGATGCACCAAAAAATCCATTTCCTGTCAATCCACTTTCATTTATCGACAGTATAAACGAAACGAACAAACAAATGGGAATTGATAAATTTGTCGATATCATTTGTAAATACTCAAATATTGGAATAAAACAGCGCGGCTCTCTAAGGGATGCTGTTATGGAAGCTTTTCACTCAAAAAAACCGGGGGAATATCCCAGTATGCCCGAAATCAACGAAAAACTCTTGGATATTGTTGGAGAAAAGAGAGACACTTTAACTGAAATAATTGATGAATTGAGCCGATACAATATATTTTCAGAGGATGACAAAAAAAACAATTTTTTAAACGAGAATGTTTATTTGTCTCTTTCGGGGGATTTGTCAAACTCGGTTCGTTTCACCTCACTATTCCTAATCATTAATTACATTTACAATACATTTATGAATATGGAAAGCACCCCAACTGAAAACGGTCATCGGGGTATGCGCTATGTATTATTGATTGATGAGGCCCACGTCATTTTTAAAGAGAAAAAATATCAAGAAATTTTGGACAAAATATTACGTGAAATTCGTTCAAAAGGTGTTTCAGTAGTTCTTTTATCACAAGGTATTTCAGAATTCACACAGCCTGGTTTTGACTTTTCCAGCAATTGCGAAATGTCGTTTTTATTGGACATTAAGGACAAGACAAACTCGAAAGCCATTAATAAGTTCCTTGGTTTTAGCGAAAAACAAGGCACAAAAGCTGCGCGAAGTTTGGAAAAAATAGAATCTGGCCAGGCGATTTCCAATATTAAAGAATTTGAAAAGGGTAAGTTGTTTGCGTTGAATCAATTTTATCGGAAATGACTATGGATGTTTTAACTTTAAAAGAGATTAACAATAGTTTTCCCGAAAAAGTATATCAATTTTTAATATTGCATAATCCGGAATGGTGGGAAGAGATTGATCTGGAAGAATTACCAACCCCAGATAGAGTAAAATTTGACTCGAATATTCAAAGTAATATTCCTGGTGGTATTAGAGAAAATAAAGGTATTTATATGTTTTTCTTAGAGCCGAAACACCCTTTTGAACCTGATGTAAAAAACTTAATTTATATTGGAAGGGTGAAAGAAGGAACCACAAATTTTAATTTTCATAAAAGGTTTTATGATTATGTAAAGAATATTGGGAAATTGAATGCAAGTCGCAATAAAGTTTTATTAACTAACTTATGGCCAAATCACACTTATGTTTATTTTTATAGCCTGAATCAAAAAACAGATGATGAAATTACTGAAATAGAAGATATTCTTATAAAAAAAATTTTACCACCATTAAATTTTAAAATTGGGGGGAAAGCTGGTCAAACTCGACAAATGTATAACTAACTTATAAAAAAATGATGCATTTAGCTTGCTTAAGAGGGAATATTGGGTTCTGGACATACTATTCCACAGTTATAAAGGTCAAAGATATCGTTGCAGAAAACAGAATTATAACTGTTTCAGAGTCGGATGAACTTTACACAACTAATATTAATAAGATTTTGCAGCGCGAGCTAAAAAATAAAAGAATCCGTAATATTTCGGAATACATTAATAATAATGATGAACGATTCTTCAGCAGTTTGATAGTTGCCATTCACGAAGGCACGCCAAAATGGACAGACATTGATTTATTTGAAAAAATAGAGGTTGACGGTTTTAATATTAGTGAAGAGGATATCTCATTTTTAGGGAGTAAATATGGTATCCTTTCATTATATGGAAATGAAGAGATCTTTGCTTTAGATGGCCAGCACAGACTAAAAGGTTTAAAAAAGGCTTATGAAAAGGATAAGTCTATCGCCGATTTAGAAATACCTTTAATTTTTGTAATTCATAATAATAACCAAGTCGAAAAAACAAGACGTTTATTTACTGTTTTAAATAAATATGCAGAAAAGCCAAGAGGAGCAGAATTAATTATTCTTGATGAAGATGATGTAGCCGCAATCAATGCCCGAAAACTCGTTAGAGAGCATTCTATTTTATCTAAACCTTCGGCTCTTTCAGCATCTAAAACAGGGTCAATCTCTGTAAACGATAAAAATTCATTAACTACATTGGTTACTATTCATAAAATAAATAAAAAATTATACTCTAAACCGGCAAACTATTATAATGAAAGGCCTAATGAGGAAACAATCAGAAATCTTTACGAAGTTTCAATCCTTTTTTGGGATACTCTGTTTCAAATATTTCCTGAATTAATAAATTTTATTGACGGGGACTTAGAAGCTGAGATTGATCACGAAAAAATTATTCGTTCCAAAACAGAAGGTGGTAGCCTTCTTTTAAGACCTGTTGGTCAAGAATTAATTGCTAATGCATTCAATAAATTCTATCCTGGCGAAATAGATGTTTTTAAACAAAAAATGCGAATGGTAGATTTCAGATTGAAAGGAAATTTGTGGGAATATTTGTATTGGAATGGAAAGATGCTTGGAAATGAAGTTAAACTAAAAAAGAACTTACTATTATTTATTTTAGGTAAATATGATGATGATGAAGATATAAGACAAGAAATGAAACGTATTTACAGATTGAACAACCAAGAATATTCGAACGATATAGAACCAGTAGAAGTTTAAGTCTTCAATACCTTAAATCATATCAAATAGCAAAAAAAGCTACTAAATTTGAAGCAATTGAGGTTTAAGTTTTTAATGAAATTAAACTTTAAACTCACTTATCCAAGACAAAATGGAAACCACTTACAAAATGAGTGTCCCGCTGGATGTGGAAATGGGGACTGGCGATAATTGGCTGGAAGCGCATTGATTTGTCATCTTTAAATTTTATATTATGACTTATAAAGAAGCAGAAAAAAGACTTTCTGAAATGGGAGCATCACAATTAGAAAATGGAGATATTTTTATCAATAGAATATCCCCAAAGAAAGAGAAAGAGGACATTAAATTTATTGCAACTCTAAGAGAAAGGTCTGTAAGTGAGGATGAAATGAAGTCTTTTTCAAGTGATAACCAATTTAAGGTTAGGAGCTTTAAAAAAATAGCATATCCTAACGTCTAATGATTTTTAAAAACTTCTTTTTGGCAAAAGTGCATTTTAGAATAAATTCTTTAACTCTAGTTATTTTTTATATCGAGTAGCTTGCTTACCGATAAAAGTTCTCGATCTGCCCGTTACTATTTTTTATAAATTTACCACAGACAGATATAACTTCTCTTCGCCCGCGATAAGTAAAAATTTAACTCGAACTGAAATCAACTTATTAATTACCAGAATATTAAATGCTGAAACGTTAAAATTTTTTACTAATAAAATTTTAGGATAACAAATAATATAATCCTTATGAAAACCTATATCTATTTTTTTCTGGTCGTGAGTTTGATTTTTTCATCCTGTGAGCAAAATCAAAAGCAAAACAATACCACAGAAAAAGCAGACCAACAGCAAAAAGTACAAAAAACCAATAAAGATGAGCCCGAGCAGCAAAAATTTGCCATTGCCATTCACGGTGGAGCGGGGAACATTCAAAAAAGGAATATTCCAGATTCCCTTGAAAAACAATACCGCAGCAAACTCAAAGAAGCCATTACTGTCGGGCATAAATTGTTGAAAAACGGCGGCAGTGCGGTGGAAGCTGTTCGAGCCAGCATTAATGTGATGGAAAACAGTCCGCTTTTTAATTCGGCAAAAGGCTGCGTGTTGACGAATAAAGAAAAACCTTCGCTGGATGCTTCCATAATGGACGGCAAAACGCTCAATGGCGGCGGTGTTGCAGGAATCAGTCATATCAAACACCCGATTGATCTGGCTTTTGAAGTGATGAAAAATTCGGAACACGTCTTGCTTTCTGGCAAAGGCGCCGAAGAGTTTGCCCAGCAGCAAGGTTTTGAAATGACACCGGAATCTTATTTTATCACCAAAAAACAACTCGATAACGTCCGTCGCATTAAGCAACGCAAGGCCAATAAAACCGCGGTGCATTATGACCCGGTTTTAAAAGCAGAAAAACTGGGGACTGTAGGTTGTGTGGCGCTGGATAAAAGCGGAAACCTCGCGGCCGGAACGTCAACCGGCGGAATGGCGAATAAGAAATTTGGCCGCATCGGCGACTCACCGATCATTGGAGCCGGCACTTATGCCAACAATAAAACCTGCGCAGTGTCCAGCACCGGCTGGGGAGAATATTACATCCGCGGTGTGGTTGCCTATGATATATCTGCTTTGATGGAATATGGCGGATTAAGCCTTCAAGAGGCGACCAAAAAAATTATCCACGAAAAGCAGCCTGAGCTCGGAGGCAACGGCGGTGTCCTGACGATGGACCATTATGGAAATGTGAGTATCGATTTTAATACTTCTGGCATGTTCCGCGCGCAAATGAACGCCCAGGGTGAGTTGAAAGTCGGGATGTTTGGACAGCAAAACTAATTTGCTAATTTGATGATGCGGTAATGTGATAACGTGATAAACAGATTCTGAATAAATTTCTGCGAAATTTTCAAGAATTACAATATAGGTTCTACCATTATCTTGCCTGCCTAGACGGCAGGCAGGCCTATCGGCAGACAGGTTTATGTGGATAAAATTTCTAATGTGACATAGGACAAAAGGACGTAGGACTTAAGACTTTTTATAAAAAATTGATATTCATCTTTCTATATAATTATGACTTTGACGGTTTGTATTTTTTGATCTTAGCTTTTACTCCTGTCTTGTGTCTGAAACCGGTACTCTCATTTTTTTAAGATTTTGTAAGTGAGCGTTTTAAAAAATGGGGTCTATCATTATCTTGCCTGCCTAGCCGGCAAAGGCAGGCCTGCCTGCCGGCATAGGCAGGTAAAAAAGTCTTATGTCTTAATATCCGAAGGCTAAATTCCACAACATTCGTGGTAGTACCATAATATACAACGAACCGAGCTGTCATTCCATATCCGTCGCGGCGAGATAGAAACCGATCTGGAATCCCACCGCTGCTGCTTATTATGCTAATCAAAAAGTACTTTCAGAATGTTTAAAATAATAGCGAAAGGCAGCTTCAGAACCAGTTACATTGTTTTTGTTTGGTAAATGGCTGAAAAGAAGTTTTTCAGGATAAACAGATTCTGAATAAATTTCTGCGAAATTTTTCAGAATGACAAGAACAATCTAACCCCGCTGTCATTCCATATCCGTCGCGGCGAGATAGAAACCGATCTGAAATCCCACCGCTGCTGCTTATTATGCTAATCAAAAAGTACTTTCAGAATGTTTAAAATAATAGCGAAAGGCAGCTTCAGAACCAGTTACATTGATTTTGTTTGCAAAATGACTGAAAAAAAATTACACCGAATATGATCGTAATTTCGCTTAAATGCTTCTTATACCAATTCAACTCTAAAATTGTTTAAAAATCATTGGTATAATACCTAGAGATTATAAAAGAGTTGAAACTTAATGAACGTAATAGTATAGTCGATTCGGTATTAAAATTTACCGCGGCATGATACCTCTACAGAGATTTTATTACGGTATTATAAAATTTAAGTGGTATAAGAATCTGGCTTTACGCAAAAACAGGCTTATCTTTGTGAATCATGGCGCATTCCTTATTAAAAAATATCAACACCCCGGCCGATTTAAAACAACTTCCAGTTGATAAACTTCCAGAATTAGCTATCGAACTCCGGCAATTTATTGTTGATATTGTCGCGGCTAAGGAAGGCCATCTGGGCGCGAGTCTGGGAACGGTGGAATTGACCATTGCCCTGCATTATTTTTTTGATGCACCGGAAGACCGTATTGTTTGGGACGTGGGCCATCAAGCTTATGGTCATAAAATCCTGACCGGGCGCCGTGATAATTTTGAAAGCAACCGAAAAACCGGTGGTTTAAGCGGATTTCCAAAACGCAGTGAAAGTGACTATGACACCTTCGGCACCGGCCACAGTTCGACATCTATTTCAGCCGCTTTGGGAATGGCAATGGCCGCAAAATTAAATGGTTTTCGAGAACGAAATCACGTCGCCGTTATTGGCGATGCTTCCATTGCCAGCGGAATGGCTTTTGAAGCACTGAACCACGCCGGCGCTACTTCGGCCAATATTTGGGTCATTTTGAATGACAATGCTATTGGGATTGATCCCAGCGTCGGGGCCTTAAAAAATTATTTAGCCAAAAGCACTTTGAAAAACCCCTCTGTTTCCAATGGCGAAAACCTTTTCGAGACCTTAAATTTTCATTATCACGGCCCGGTGGATGGACATAATTTAAGCGATCTTCAGAGAGCTTTTGAGAAGTTGAGTAAAAAAGAAGGCCCAAAATTATTGCACGTCATCACCAAAAAAGGAAAAGGCCTCGTTAAAGCGGAAGAACAGCAAACCCTTTACCACGCGCCCGGAAAATTTGACCGGAAAACCGGTAAACTGACGAAGAAAAAGGGCTCAAAGTATCCAAAATACCAAGATGTTTTTGGTGAAACGATTTTAGAACTCGCCAAAAAAAATGAAAACATCATCGGGATCACTCCGGCGATGCCCACGGGAAGTTCGTTGAAATTGATGATGGAAGAATTCCCCGAGCGTGCTTTTGACGTGGGAATTGCTGAGCAGCACGCCGTGACTTTATCGGCGGGAATGGCCACTGAAGGCAAAACCGTTTTCTGCACCATTTATTCCACTTTTCTGCAGCGCGCTTATGATCAGTTGATTCACGATGTGGCCTTGCAACAACTGCCTGTGATTTTTTGCGTGGACCGCGCAGGTTTGGTGGGCGAAGATGGACCGACGCACCACGGGGTTTTTGATTTGGCTTATCTGCGCTGCATTCCAAATATGATTGTCGCGGCGCCTGCTGATGCGGTAGAATTGCGACAGCTGCTCTACACCGCTTCGCTTGGTTTGAAATTTCCCCTTGCCATCCGCTATCCACGCGGCCGCGGAAAACCTGAAAATTGGAAATTGTCTTTTGAAAAAATGGAAATCGGGAGGGGTAAATGCCTGCAAAAAGGAAAGGATATTGCGGTTTGCTTTGTGGGGGGCGTCAAAGAAAATATTCAGCAAGCGCTTAAAAACCTTGGGTTGAAAAATAAAGCCGGTTTATATGATTTTCGCTTCGTAAAACCTTTGGATAAAGAGTTAGCTTTAGAGGTGTTTTCAAATTATAAAACCATCATTACAGTTGAAGATGGCAGCGTTCTCGGTGGATTTGGCGAAAGCCTGGCGGTGGAAGCCCAAGAAGTACATTTTCAGGGAAAAATAATCAAACTCGGCATCCCCGATCAATTTATTGAACACGGAAAGGCAGAAGAATTGCACGATCTCGTGGGGATTTCAGCTGAGAGGATTCAGGAAGTTCTGGAAGATGAATTAAAAAGATAAAATCAAAACCCTTCATGCAAGCCTGCCAGCCGGTTGTTGCTCTTAAATAAAAATTTTAGGACTGAATCAGAAAATCCTCACGCAAAGTCGCAAAGTTGCAAAGATTATGATTGAATTCGAAAAAATATCGGTTTGGTGAGAAATAAGGTTTTATGGCTTAAAATCATTTTTACGCTATACAATATTACATTATACAACAGTTTTCGTCAAATATGAATCTACACTATACAACACTACAAAATACAACCCAACCCCATCACATCCCCCGCTCTTTCTGGATTTTTTCATAAGCATCCTGGACTCTGTTGAATTTTTCACGGGCGCCTTTTTTATAGGCTTCGTCCATGTGCGTGAGTTTATCGGGGTGGTATTTTTTGACCATTTTGCGATAAGCTTTTTTGACTTCCACATCGCTGGCCTCTTTATCGACATCCAGAATTTTATAGGCTTCATCGGCAGATTTGAAGAACATCGCCTTGATGCTTTCAAAATCACGTCGGGGCAATTTTAAAAATCCGGCGATGCGGGCGAGTTCGTGCAATTCAGCTTCCGAAACATTTCCATCGGCCTGGGCAATGCCAAACAAGAAATGTAAAATCTGCAAACGGACTTCATAGCTCGTGCGGCTGTGCAGATAAGCACAAACTCGCGAAGCCTCGACCTCGCGGTTTTCAACCACATCGTTAAAAGTGCGGAAGGTTGCATTAGCGCGCTCTTTGCCATAGGCCTTGATAAAATAACTGCGCACATAATCGAGCTCGCGCTGACTGACTTGGCCATCGGCTTTGATGACAATGGAAGAAAGTGAAAGCAAGTTGAGTTCAAAATCACCGGGAGAAACCCTGCCTCCGCCGGTAGTGGCTGAAGATTTAAACTTAAGGCCACTGCGGTTCAAAAGTAAATCGAGCAAGCTGCCCAAAATAAAACCAGCAATCGCCCCGCGGAACCCTGCGACAAGATATCCGACAACTGCTGCAATCCATTTTAACATATAACCTGTATTAAACGGCAAATATAAAAAAGCTTTTGGCTATTGTGTGATTTTAAACTTAGGAATGGGAGTAAAGTTTTGGTTTAGAATTGTAAACGCACAAAATTGCGTTCGACCAAGGACTTGAAAACAAAGCAAGTCATTAATTTTTATATCTTTGTAATTAAATTAGTCACAAAAAAATTGAATAGATATGTATCCACCAGATTTAGTAAAACCAATGCGTGAAGAGCTGACAACTGTTGGCTTTGAAGAGCTTCAATCTCAAGATGAGGTCGATGCGGCAATCAATAAAGACGGAACGGCACTCGTGGTCGTCAATTCCGTTTGCGGTTGCGCCGCGGCAAATGCACGGCCAGGAGCTTTGCAATCTTTAGATAACGATAAAAAACCTGATCACTTGTTCACGGTTTTTGCAGGATTTGATAAAGAGGCCACTGATAAAGCCCGTGCGCACATGGTTCCATTTCCTCCGAGTTCCCCAGCAATGGCGCTGTTCAAGGATGGCGAACTTGTGCACATGCTCGAGCGTCACCACATCGAGGGCCGGCCGGCCGAAATGATTGCCGAAAACCTTAAGGAGGCTTATGATGAGCATTGCGCTTAAGGTGTCCTTTTTGTAAAATTTTATAAAACCCGTTCAATTAATTTTGAGCGGGTTTTTTGTTGAGAAGAGGGAATATTTTAGACTAGGAATACCGGTTAATGAATATCGAATACTGAAGGCTGAATAATGGATGTCGAGGTAAAGCTTGATTTCATAGAAAAAAGTAAGCTTGAATAAAACCGAAGTAATATACTATTTGCTTCCGCGCAAAGCTGGCGCGAATACTGAAAGCTAAATACTGATTTAAAAATCCGCATTCAAAATCAGAAAATAAATTTTAAGCTAAAACCTGATTGACAACTATTTTGCTTCCGTTGCAGGAAAACAACCTAATAAATGCTTTTTTAAAAAGCAATAAAGCCCTATTTTTGCTTTTAAAAAAGCAAAATGGAAGATTTGATTCAATTTCAAGCATCTTTATTGAAGAATGTTCCATTCCATCCAAACAACGTTATTTATCCAATGAAATTGACTGGAACAATCGGTTAATTATGGAATCATCGCTGCGGGATCCTATATCAGTATAACGAACATAAATAGCCTCAATTCTTCAAATTTTGTTTTGGATGAAACTAATACTCAAATTACAATTGATGTGTCTGCTTACACAACGGGCGTTTATAGTATTAGTTTGATTTCAAATGGTCAAATAATAACTTCGGAAAGCCTTATTAAACAATAATAACTCCCTAAACCAAAAACAATGAAAAAAACGGTCTTGATACTCTGCTTTTTATTTATGAGTTTCTTTACCGTATACGGTCAAAACACGCAATTAAACGATTACACGTGGTATGTACATTCCATTGAAACAAATGGAAACACAGTTGAAAAACCTGAAACTCCAGAAATGACCATTCAGACAGAATTTGACCTTGTGGCAAATACGTTGAGCAGTGAAATGTGCTGTGCCGGGAATTTTCAATTTGATATTTCAGTAAATGGCGGTACTTCCTCTTTTGCGGGCTTTAATTTTTTCGAAAATCCCACGAGCTGCGATACCACTGAAAACAACACTTTTAGCAATCTCTTTAAAGCTTTTTTTCAGAATAACTTAAATCAGGATTTTAGTTATTCCATAATTTCAGAAAATAATTATGAGTCAAAACTTGAAATAGAAAATGTAAACGGAGAGACCGCTACCTTTTACAACTCACCACATTTGGACAGGCAATCTGTGTTGTTTGATGAAATTTCCGGTAATGAATGGCATTTGAATTATATGTCTGTGGATGGTTCTAATTATAGCTTTACAGATACTAATCAGGAATTTGGGGAAATAACAGCCCAGTTTAATTATGACGGCAGTTTTCAAACAACGGTGTGTGGACAATTGACGGGCAGTTTTACACTCGGCGATGAATATTCCGTTTCAGAGAATTTTTATTTTAACTGCGGCGATATTAGTGGCGGTTCTACCAATTGTGGCAATACCGAAAATTCAGAAACACAAGATGCCTATTTTAGTTTTTTCACTATTCATAGTCAGGAAATAATAGATATTCAGTTTGATATTATAGATGGTCAAAACGAACCCTGTTTTTTAGAAGTGTTTACTATTGAAACATCAGACGGTGATTTCCTTACTTTTTCAAATTGCTCTAATTTAAGTGTAAAAAATACGCAGCAACAGAGGATTAAAGTTTACCCAAATCCAGCCAGGAAATATGTGTTTTTAGAAACACCTAAGGCTCAAACGATCGATGAGCTAACTATTATGGACGTTACAGGAAAAGTTGTAAAGCGCTATTTTGATATTCAGGAAAAAATAGATGTTTCTACTTTCAACAGCGGGCTTTATTTTTTAAGGATAACTACTGGAAATAAATCTTTCATAAAAAAAATGATTAAACAGTAAAGCAAAGAAAATTAAAAACCGAAAATAAAATGTTGAAGGAGTTCTGATAATTAATATTTGCCTACCGCCGCTTTTTCAATGAAGACAAAATATTGAATATAGGATCCTCAATGGTGAAGGCTGAAAGCTTTTGCAAAAAAAAATTGGTCAGAAAAAAGGTCTGCCCGCCATAGTTTTTTCAGCACTATAAATTATACAGTTCTGCACGATACAACTCAACAAGCATCAACTGTACTTCACCTTCCTTAAAATCCTGAAACTTTCTTTATACCGTGCATAAACATCTTTGCTGTGCGACTTTAAAAGTGGTTTTGCGCTTTCTAATTTTTCCATCACGCTTTCGTTTCCGTTTAAATGACAGAGAAGATAAGTGCCGGGAAGGCGCAGTAATTTTTTTTCTTCTAAGGTGTTGAGGCCTTTTTTATTTTTGAGTTTTTCGAGCAAAGCATCATTGGTTTTCTCAATATTGGCCAGGTTTTTTGTTGAAATTTTAGGCGGGTCAAAAAGCACCCGACTCTCAATTTCATAGCTCATACTGTTTTTGAACAAAATGTTCACTTCTTCCAGCGGATAATACTGTGATTCATCATAAATTCCCAAGTGCACATATTCTAAAATTTTAAAACTGTTGCGGTCGATATAAATACTGATTTCGTCCATATCAGAATAGAACAATTTCACCTGCTCATTGATCAGCTCAATATTGACGCGGGAATAAAAGGTTTCGCCTTTATGTTCACGTTTTCTACCCGCCCAGCATACCACAAAATAGTCTTTGAAAACACGATAAGTCGGGTCAAAATCCCTGCCCTTGTCCATAAAATCAAATACGCCATCCAGGGTATATTTGATGCTGTTTTGCGAGTGCTTTTCAATTTCACGCACCGCAGCAGAATTAAAATCTTCCAGCTCAATATCAAAGACGCGCATCAAACTAATGCTGCCTTCGCGAAAGAAAACCGAGCCACCATAATATTTCCAGATATTGCGCCTCAGCGAGCAAACCGTCCCGTGATTGGGCCGGATCATCACCAATCCCACCACTTTGCTATCCGGCAAATGCGGAAACATAATGTTCTCATAAGTCATCTGCGGCGGGTTTTCCAGATAAGCATTGATCAAATTCTGGATTTTGCTGTCGTCAAAAAAATCGACCCCCACAATGCTATTGTCCTCATCCTCAACACCCACAACGATATAGCTGTTATTTTCAGGGTTACTGTTGGCCATCGCACAAATATGTTTTAAAAACTTGGCCTTTCCCTCACGATCGCTAAAGTTTAGCTTTCGCTTTTTGTCATAAAAACTGTTTTCATCGTTGTGAGCGAGCAGGTTTTTGATGAGAAGTCGTTTATTGAGCACTTGAAGGGGTTTAAAATATTTGCCTAAAATTAACCGATAGCCTCATAAATGAAAAATGAAATTTGATTTAATTGTTATTTGACGCCAAAAAAAAATTGTGGACTATAAAAAGTCAAGTTTGATATGGTAAAGCGCCTAAAATTTGTGCCCCACCCTTAAATAAATCCTAAGTCTTTGCTTACTGAAAGTCATGCTCATACATTTGAAAAAAAAGAATAAAATGGAAGAAGTAAAAGCTTATGCTGCAAAGGATTCAAAAGGGAAATTAAATCCTTTTGAGCTCGATCGCCGTGAGGTGACAGAGGATGATGTAAAAATAGATATTACCTACTGTGGGGTTTGTCACAGCGATATTCACCAAGTGCGGGATGATTGGGGCAACTCAAAATATCCGGTGGTTCCGGGGCACGAGATTGTTGGCCGGGTAACGGAAGTTGGTAAAAATGTAAAAAACTTTAAAGAAGGAGACCTTGTGGGTGTAGGTTGCTTAGTTGATTCTTGCCAAGAATGTGATTCGTGCAAGGAAGACCTCGAGCAATTTTGTGAGAATGGCCCAGTGATGACTTACAACGGTCCCGACAAACATTCAGGTGGTCACACTTATGGAGGTTATTCTGAAAAAGTGGTTGTGGATAAAGAATTTGTTTTAAACGTCCCCGAAAATATCGACACTAAAGCCACTGCCCCACTGCTTTGCGCCGGCATCACAACCTGGTCGCCATTGCGCCACTGGAATGTGAAAAAAGGTGATAAAGTGGGAGTTATCGGTCTCGGTGGCCTTGGTCACATGGGAGTGAAATTTGCCGCAGCCCTGGGTGCTCAGGTGGTGATGATCACAACCTCGCCGGGAAAAAGCGAAGATGCTAAAAAACTGGGAGCTGATGAAGTTTTGGTTTCAAAGGACAAGGATGACATGAAAAAACATGCCAGTTCATTTGACTTTTTGCTGAACACGGTTCCCGTAAAACACGACCTGAACCCTTACCTCACCCTATTAAAACGGGATGCCACAATGGTTATAGTTGGTGCAATCACTCCGCTGGAGGAAATGCACGGCGGCCTGTTGATCGCCCAGCGAAAATCAGTAGCTGGATCTGTAATTGGTGGAATCAAGGAAACCCAGGAAATGCTTGATTTCTGCGGTGAGCACGACATCACTTGTGATGTGGAAATGATCGATATGGAAAATATCAACGAAGCTCACGACCGTGTGGTGGATGGCGATGTGAAATATAGATTTGTCATCGACATGGATTCCTTGAAAAACTAAATTGATCACTTAAAATTCTCTGAACCCGTCCCCAAATGAATTTGGGGACAGGTTTTTAATGAATTACACTTTTTTACCGTAATTTTGCAACCTGATCACGTCTAAAACAGCAGAATATATACGCCATGAAATATCTAATTTACTTCCTTTTGGTTTCTGCCCTGGCGGTTTTAATTTACAGCACAACGTTCTTAAATTTTGATCATTTGTTACAAGCTGATAGTGGAATTGCTGTAATTTGTGTTCTCGGGGCCTTCTGTGTGATTTTATTACTCAGTATTCTTTTGGTGTCCCGGAAAATTAAAGAAAAGACAGAAATTTTAGAAGAAAATTGATTTCGATTGGCTCTAGTTTAATTTAGCGTTGTCTCTTTAAAGTCCTTTTCGCCGCGGCGAAGAAGGATTTAGGATGGGGATGAAAATAAAATTAAAAAGTCATCCTATCCCCAGCCCTTTCCCGAGGAAAGGGAGTCATTTTTTTTTATTATCAACGCAGTTCTAAACTTGAGCCTTTCGATTTTAAATATTCTGTTTAATTTCTTATTTCCCTAAATATCCTGTTATTCATAACCTAACAGATGATATGTTAGTGATAATTCAACATTGCTAAAAGCTTTTAGTTTGAATTTCTTTTTTTTGTGAGATAGTTTTATTAAATTTATCTTTAGTTTTAAACCAAAATCTTCCGAACATGAAAAATTTTAAACTTCTGGCCATTTGTTTTTTGGTCTCAATCGCATTTTCCTGCAGCGATGACGACGACTTCTCTATAGATCAAGGACAGAACCCGACCACCCCGGGAGACACAACCACGACACCAGGGAATGGTGAGGGTGAATCCATTGATATTTCAAACTTTTTCGGTCCAGAAATCCAGGATGACTTCTTTGGCCGCGTGATCGATGAAAACGAAAACCCACTGGTGGGTGTTCAGATTACCATTGGTTCAGAGCAGGCTACAACAGATGAAAACGGCGTGTTCAAAATTGATGGCGCCGATGTGAACGAAGATTTTGCTTATGTCAAAGCTGTTAAAAACGGCTATGTGAACGCCAGCCGTTCTTTGGTTCCTGTGGAAGGGACAAACAATGTCAAGATCATGATGTTTGCCAAGGAAGTTGCCGGAACAGTCCAAAGTGGAAGTTCATCTTCCGTTGATTTAGACGATGGTTCAAAAGTGGAGTTCAGCGGTGAGTTTGTTACCGAAAACGGCACTGCTTATTCAGGTTCTGTAGATGTGATAGCACATCATCTGAACCCAAACGACGAAAATTTCAACCAGCAAACGCCGGGAATGCTTTATGGAGCCAATACCGACAATGAAGAGCGACTGATGCAAACCTTTGGCCAAATGAGTGTGGAACTGCGCGGCGAAAATGGTGAAGATTTAAACCTTGCCAATGGAAGTCCCGCGACATTAACCTTTACGATGGATACTGATATGGCAGCAGAAGCACCGGAAACGATCCCGTTGTGGTATTTTGACGAAGAAAAAGGCTATTGGATAGAACAAGGTGAGGCGACGCTTCAAAATGGCGAATATGTGGGCGAAGTGTCGCACTTTTCGTTTTGGAACGGTGGTGTGGCTGTCGAAGCTGTTGAGTTGTCCCTGACCATAGAGGATCAAAATGGAAATGCCTTAAGTGGTTTAGGCGTTAGGTTAACGAGTATCAATTTTGGAAGCATATATGGGTATGGGTTAACAAATGTTTTGGGAAATGTTTCTGCATTGGTTCCCAGTGGTGACCAACTTAATTTATCAATAAGCACCTTTTATTTCGGTTTTGCACCAACGATTTACACCGTTTCAATTGGGTCTTTTTCATCTGATGAAGAGTCCACTGTGACAATAGATTTCTCAAATATTCCAGACTATGCATCAACGAATGTTCAAGGAAATCTGAATGATTGTGATGGGAATAATGTTTCAAATGGATATTTCGAAATTACTTACCAAAATTTCTTGCGATACTATGCCCTTGATAATGGAAACTTTAGTCCTTATCTAGTTTATCAAAATAGTGAGGCGAATTTTAATTTGAAAGGGATCGATTCTGATAACCAGCAAAGTACCGGGGAATTGAATTTCACTTTTACACCGAATGTTACCACATTAGGAAATCTTACTTCTTGCCAGAATGTAGAAGAATATCTTGAATATGAAATTGATGGCGGAGAAACCGTAACGGCGTTCAGTGCTACAGTAACAGACTCAATAGATTTAAATAATTCAAACGGATCTTATCTGAGTTTCTATGGCGTTACTTCCGGGTCTGATTTTATTAGCTTATTTATTATTTTAGATCAACCTATTGAAAATTCCTATCCATATTTCATTGGGGCAAATAATGAACCCAATTTTAGGATAAGTGGTCCTGAGATTGATAGTGATGTTGTTTCCAATGCAGATATTACGCTTATTATCAGTAATTTTGGCGCAGTGGGAGATTATATAGATTTGACGTTCCAAGGAACTTACGATTATCTTGGGGAATCCCGCACCATTTCGGGTTCAGCACACGTTTTGCGGGAAGATGGTGATTGATCAAAGTGTCGAATTAAGAATAATTAAAACCTGCAAGCAGCAATGTTTGCAGGTTTTTTATGATCCATTAAAATCGTTCATCGCTCGGTGCGGTCCTGCAAGTCCGAAAGTTTCCACGAGTTTTACAGATTGCTCCATCCGCTCTTTCATTTTATCCCGTTCTTCATCGTCCCAGTTGTTCAGCACAAAACCAATTTGGTTTCCACTGGAATAATCATTTCCAATTCCAAAACGGAAGCGGTTATATTTTGAGGTGTTCATCCAGGTTTGAATATCTTTCAGACCATTGTGCCCGCCATCGCTTCCTTTTGTTTTTAAACGTAAAGTGCCAAAACCGAGGTTGAGGTCATCGGTCACCACCAGTAAATTCTTGAGCTCTATATTTTCCTCTTTCAGCCAATAATCCACTGCTTTCCCGCTGAGGTTCATCAGCGTGCTTGGTTTGAGCACAATAAACTGCTTTCCTTTTTTAGTGAATTTTGCGATATCGCCGAGGCGTTGGGTTTCAAAAATGGCCTTATTTTCTTCCACCAATTGATCGGCGATTTTAAAACCGATATTGTGCCGGGTATCTTCATATTTTGGTCCGATATTGCCCAAACCAGCGATTAATAGTTTTTTCATAATCCCTAAAATTTTTTAACCAAAAAAAGCACCCCGCAAAACGGGATGCTTTTATAATTAGAATCTAAAAAGATTTATTCTGAGTCTTTTTTATCTTCCTCGTCAGTTGTAGGTTCAGTTTCTTCACCGCGCTCAGCATCAACTTCAGATGCTGGAACATCATCTGCATCCACTTCTTCTTCCTCATCTGGCTCGAGGGCTTCAAGGTCACGCATTGCGGTAACTTGACAAATGATTTCGTCGTCATCGTGCTGAATTTCATAGTCATCACTTTCAGCGACAGTTACATAAAGATTATCACCGATGGTCAATTCAGAAACATCAACTTCGACATAATCCGGTAATTTGCTCGGCATTCCGCGCACTTCAACTCGACGCAGGTTAAACCGCAAAATACCTCCATTTTTAACACCTTCAGGAACCCCTTCTGCATGAATTGGGATTTCCATTGAAATTTCCTGACCTTTTGTATATTCATAGAAATCAGCGTGCAGGATGTTATCGGTAACTGGGTGAAATTGGATGTCCTGCAAGATGGCGTCGATCGGTTCATCTTGACCTTTCAAATCCAACTTTACAGTGTGGACATCTGGTGTGTAAACCAACTTGTCAAAGCTGATTTCCTCGGCAGAAAAATGCAGGTTTCGACCACCTCCATAAACTACACAGGGAACCATCTCAGCATTACGCAGGGCCTTGGTTGACTTTTTGCCCACGCTTTCTCTTTTCGATCCTTTGATAGTGATTGATTTCATTGTTATTTATATATAAAAATTAATAATTGGGTTACATAATAAATTTTGAACTGATCGAGCGGTTTTCATTGACCCGCCGCATCACATCGGCAAACAAATGTGCACTGGAAAGCACTTTGATTTTAGAACTTTCCTTTTTCAATGGAATGGTGTCGCTTACAATTAATTCTTTGAGCTTTGATTTCTCGATTTTTTCATAAGCATCCCCCGAAAGGACTGGATGCGTACAAATCGCGCGAACGCTTTTAGCACCGCGCTCGATCATCAAATCGGCTGCCCTGGTCAAAGTTCCAGCGGTATCGATCAAATCATCGACAAGCACGACGTTTTTTTCCTCCACATTTCCGATGAGTTCCATTAAGCCAATAACATTTGCTTTTTTGCGCTGCTTATAGCAAATTACCACATTGCTTTCCAGGCTTTTTGAATAGGCATAAGCGCGTTTTGAGCCGCCCATATCTGGCGAAGCAATGGTTAAATTATCCAAGCCTAAATTTTTGACATAAGGCAAAAACACCGTGGAGGCAAATAAATGATCTACAGGTTTTTCAAAAAAGCCCTGAATTTGATCGGCATGCAAGTCCATGGTGATAATGCGTGTCGCCCCTGCTGTTTCCAGCATTTTTGCAATCAGTTTTGCAGCAATGGGAACACGTGGTTTATCTTTTCGGTCTTGCCGTGCCCAACCAAAATAAGGCAATACCGCAGTAATGTGCCTTGCCGAAGCGCGTTTTGCAGCGTCGAGCATGAGCAACATTTCCATCAAATGTTCGCTATTGGGATAGGTCGATCCAATGATAAAAACCCGCGCCCCGCGAATGGATTCCTCAAAAGACGGTTGGAACTCTCCATCGCTATAGGTTGAGGTAATCACTTTTCCCAAAGGCACACCGTAAAATTCAGCGATTTCTTTAGCTAATTCAGTACTTTGTGAACAAGCAAAAAGCTTTGCTTCTGGAACTATTGAGGCCATAATGGCAGGGCTTTGTTTAAGAGGTTCAAAATGAGGTGCAAATGTAGAAAAATAATTGTTTTTTGCGACAGATGTAATTTAAAATTTGTTGAGTTAAAGTTTTTTATTAATTTTGTGGCTTCTAAGGCTCAAGTGGCGGAATAGGTAGACCTGCCTCAAACGGCAGGCAGGCGCGCTGGATTCAAAATCCAGGATTGAAATATAAATTAGCTCAAGTGGCGGAATAGGTAGACGCGCTGGATTCAAAATCCAGTTCTTCACGGAGTGCGGGTTCGATTCCCGCCTTGAGCACTTTTTAAAACCGCATTTCATATTTTTTGGAATGGGGTTTTTTGATGGATTATAACCATTAAAAATACACTGCAGAATTAAATCCCTGCGAACAAGTATGCCAATATTTTTAGAGCTGTTGCGAAAATCAGCGTTTTGGGACTATGGAAGGCCTAAATGACTATATATTATGATTGATCAATTGGAGGATCAATAAAGAGAAAGAGATGCGAATCCATATTGATTTTCTTAACCAAGTGTTAGATCCTGATTAATTTTTCGCTTACCTATATGTGATATTACTTTAGATTTCATTGATGCCTCTGGCTTGAATGATACTGCCCTCGTGTTTTGTTACTCTTGATATGGTTGATATTTTATAACGGTTATTAATTCTATTCAGGTTTCAAAGAATAATAGTTATTCCCCCGAAACATCCAACTGAACCATCCGTTTCAAAGTGTCAAAAAATGCCTGTTGAAATGCGCTGTCCTGAGTGTGCAACTTGTAGAGTTCCAGTTCATTTTTTCGTTGTCTGGACAAGGTTTCCTGAATAATGCGGCGTAAAGCAATATCGCTATTTTGCTCGTCTGGGTTTTGCTTGACTTTTTCTTCAAAATCTGGATGCGCTTCAACAAACTTTTGCAAACTGAGCATTTTGACGCGTTGTTCTTCTGGGGTGGCATCCCATCCGTGAAAATAACGCTCGTTAAAGGTTTTGATGATGGCTTCCAACTGGTCTTCTTCGTTCTCGCCGTGAGCGCCACGCACATCTGGGTTTTGTGGGTCGAGTTCTGATTCACTTTCGTCCAAACCTATTTTTACGCCTATTTTATCGCGCTGTTCCAACCCATAGGTTGCCAAATCAACGGCATCCAACAATTTGTCCAAATCATCTTCATTAGGGTCTTTGACAAGCATTTTTGGAATCAAAAATTTTAAAAACCAATAAAGCATTTCCCATTCTGGGTTATCAAAATCCAAGAGCGCAGCCACTTGGCCATAAATTTTGACAAACTGCCGGGCCTTGATTTTATAATCTGCTTTTTGTTTTTGTTCCAGTTGCAATTCGGTATCAAATCGCGCTTGGGGTTTGCTCAAAGCCGCCCCCAAGGTTTCTGTATCGGCATTTGAAAAGAACAAGTCGTTGAACAGCTCCACTTCAGACCATTCATAAACGCCTTCTTCATCGAGCATCATTTTGGCATCGTGCAGTACGTTCACATCTGTTGCGCTGCTTAAAGTCGTAACCGTGTAATATGGATCAAAAGCTTTTTTAATATCATCCTTGTCATTAAAGAAATCGAGAACAAATATATCCTCGGTCTTTTTGCCCAGTTTTGGGGCAGACCGGTTTAACCGCGACAGGGCTTGCACCGCTACCACGCCCTGCAATTTTTTATCCACATACATTGCCGTGAGTTTCGGTTGATCAAATCCTGTGAGGTATTTACTGGCCACCACCAAAATCCGATAGTCGTCCATATCAAAATAGCGGGCAATCTTGTCCTGGATATAATCGGGATCAGATGATTTTGTAGTATCTAAATGTGCCGGCAGGTTGTTGATGGACTCTTCGGTCAAGGCAATACCGTCCACTTCTTTTTCCCCTGAAAAAGCACATATCGCTCCAAAAGGATTTCCGCGTTCTTTCAATAATCGTCGAATGGCCTTAAAATACCGAACAGCAGATTCAATACTTTGGGTTACGATCATTGTTTTTGCTTTTCCCTTCAACTTTTTCTTTTGAACGAAATGTTTCATAAAGTGATCGAGCATCACTTCAGCTTTACTGTCTATGGTTTGCTGGTCCTTTTCGACAAAGGCCTTTAATTTCTTTTGCGCTTTTTTAGTGTCGAATAACGGATTTTCTTCAGCCGACTTGGCCAAGCGGTAATAACTTTTAAAGGTGGTGTAATTGTTAAGCACATCCAGAATAAAACCTTCTTCAATGGCTTGTTTCATCGCATACAGATCGAAAGGTTTAAAACTGCCATCTTCCTGTGGCATTCCAAATTTTTCCAAGGTGCTGTTTTTTGGCGTGGCGGTAAAGGCCAAATACGAAGCATTGGTCTGCATCTTTCGCGATTGCATCACCTGTGCTATTTTATCCTGAACATCTTCGGCTTCTTCTTCGGTTGAGCCTTGACCAATTGCCCGGTTCAGGTTGTCTGCTGTGGTGCCCGATTGTGAACTGTGCGCCTCATCAATCACAACTGCAAAACGTTTATCGCTTAAATCTGAAATGCCTTCAACGATAAAAGGAAATTTTTGAATGGTCGTGATGATAATCTTTTTGCCTTGTTCCAAACTTTCTTTTAAGCCCCGACTGGACAAAGCGGGCGCCACAATATTCTTGACTTCTGAAAAACTGCGGATGTTCTCGCGGATCTGCCGGTCCAGTAAACGCCGATCGGTCACCACAATCACGGAATCGAAAATGGGTTTGTCCACAGATTTTTTTCCAGCTGCTTGTTTATTTTTAGGATAGGCCTCGATAAGTTGGTAAGCCGCCCAGGTAATGGAATTTGATTTTCCCGAACCTGCCGAATGCTGAACGAGATAGCGGAAACCCGTTCCATTGTCGCCCACGTGTGCCAGAATTTTACGCACCACGCGCATTTGATGGTAGCGTGGGAAAAACAAGGTTCGCTTGTTTAAGGGATCTTTTGATTTGCCGTCCAAACGCACAAAATGCTGAATGATATTGGTCAAGCTCCGTGGCCTAAAAACCTCTTCCCATAAATAGGCCGTTTTATGCCCAAATGGATTGGGCGGATTTCCCTTTCCATTTTTACAACCTTTGTTAAAGGGTAAGAAAAACGTATTCGTGCCATTGAGTTTGGTGGTCATAAACACCTCATCGGTATCGGCGGTCATATGCACGAGGCAACGTCCAAAATTGAGCAAAGTCTCTTTGGGATCGCGCTGTTTGCGGTATTGGTTTTGGCCGTGTAGCCGGGCATTTTGTCCAGTCCATTGGTTTTTTAGCTCCAGGGTAATAAGGGGCAAACCATTGACGAAAATAACCATATCAATCTCCTCCCGCAGATTGCTTTCAGAATAAGGCACTTGGCGCGTAACGCTAAATTGGTTGTTGTCGAAATCTTTCGCAACCCTTTCGCTGCTGCTTCCCAATGGCAACGGAAACAGCAAATTGAAATGCGCATCATCAACACCTAAACCCTTTTTGAGAACGTGCAGCACACCGTGTTTTTTAATGATCCTGTCCAGGCGTTGCAGGATTTTAAGCTGCCAATCGTTGCTGCGTTTGAGCTTGTTGAGCTCTTCTTCCTGCGTGTTTTCCAGAAAATCCCAAAACCGCTCGGTATCCAGCGCATATTTGGCATCAAAATGGGAACGGTCGCCAATATAATAACCGTCTTTTGTTTTGTATTCCGCATTTGCTTCGGCGGCAGAAGAGCCTTCCTCCTTGAGTGTTTCCAGCGACACACCGGTTAGGGATTTTTGAATGGCGGCTTCTAAGGCTTGTTCGTTGGTTTGGGTGTTCATCGGCTTATTTCACATTTATAATTTGCTTTTCCCTTAAATAATGCACGAGGTCTATACATTTTACATCAACCCGTTTACAGATATACGGTATCTTATTGACGACTTTACCATCGTTTTGATATTCCGTTTCTTCAGTAATAATGGTGCATTCTTCTCCATCTTCCCGTTTGCGCAAGGCATAAAAAATAAGTTGGGCATCTGCACTGTTTAGCCATTTTTTCTTTTCGGTTTCAAATTCAACGGCTGATAATAATTTCTTTAAATCTGAATTACAAAATTCCCCTTCTAAACGCTTTAGGAAATTACCGATCTTATTTAAATATGATATCGCCCTCTTTTACAACAGGCAAATCATCTTCAGAAAAATTATCTTGCAAAATTGCTTGAAAAGAACCTTGGCGCATATTCTGAAGTTCACTATAGACGCGATCAGTTATTAACCATTCCTTTTGCGCAATGACCTCGTTGATTCGTGAAATTACAGCATCATCGGCAAAAGGCAAGTAATATTGGGCATATCTGGACAGGGAATTGGAATCGATCAAATAAATCATACAAGATATTTATTTATATCTGAAGATTTTATCTTCAACCTATTCACAAATTCACTTTCCTCTAAAACCCCTTTAAAATAGGCCGTGCGAAGCGTTTCCAAGTAACGGGGCGAGAGTATGGGTTTTGGTGCCCGGCCTTGCATTTTGCGCCCTTCGGCTTTTGCCAGTTCTTTTTCCAGCTTTTCTTTGCGCGCTTTCTCGGCCATAAAACCCTCAACTTTTTTTTGGATTGCCTTGTATTGGGGAAAGCTTATTTTTTTTAAAATCAAAAGCCGGGTATAAATCGCTAACTGACTTAAATGGGTTGCTTTTGCCATTTGCGTAACCATTTGTTTTATTTGCTCGGGGTCTTTTGAATAATCAGGCAACCCTTCCAATTTCGCTGCCCAGTTTCCAGCCAAGAAATGAAAGGCAAATTCATTGCACCATTGCTCTACTTTATCTACTGAAGCCTTATTGTAAAGCATTTCTACAGCTTCAATTTCCTCAATGTCCAGAAGGTAATGCCCCAGCTCGTGGGCAAGGGTAAAAAGCTCCCTGCTCATTGCTTTTTGATTGCGTTTAAGCACAATTAAATTTGGGCGTATGTAAAACCCATCGATATTGGCACGTTCATTTTTGTTCCAGGTCTCCACAAACTCAAATACGTAAATATTTAGGCTGGAAAGTGCTGTGATCAATGTTTTAAGATATTCCCTTTTTTTTGAGGGAACACGCGCAACCAGTTCTTCCTGTAATTTCTTGCCGATTTTAGCGGCATCTTCATCGACGGAATGTATGGGCAAATGCCGTTTTGTTTTTTGCTCGCTTAATTTTTCGATTGCCGCAAGCGAGTGTTTCAGACCTTCAAATTCCATGACCCGTCTTCTGGTTTCTAAATTGGGTGTCGTGTGAAAAGTTTTTTTTCTGAAAAACACACTGGCCGTTTTTGAACGGGAAGGGGAAGAGGGGTCTAAATAATAGTAAATTCCTTGGTTAAATACTTTATCTATTTTTTTGAGATAGCTCACTTTTATTTCTTCCTGCAAGAGCTCATCCGGGGTAATGGGGTTCACCCGTTCTTGCGAAATTTTTTCACAAAGCTCTTCCGTGCTCAAATCAAATAAATTGAGCAAATGGTTCAATCGTGCTTTATTGTGGGCTACTTTCAATAATGTACTGTAGGTTTGTAGGTTTAGCTTCAAAGATACAATAGTTTTAACAATTCAAAAAGCCGGTTTTTGGATAAGCAGTAAAACCAAAGGATTTCAAACTATGTTAGAGCGATTTGATGGAAAAGTTCGGTTTTTTTGAATGGCGGCTTCTAAGGGGTGTTCGTTGGTTTGGGTGTTCATTATAAGTGGTTTTCTGTATTTGGGTCAAATAAAAAGTCACTGGTTATTAGGGGGCTGAAGTCCTTTTCCGAATTTAAATCAAATAAAAACCCAACTTCCCCTAGTGTTCCCTAAACTGCTTCAATTTGCTTTTTCCGAATCCCAGTCAAATAGGGAAGCCTTGTCAATAAAGGGGTTTCGTGTTGTATACATTTTTCAGTTTAATAAGATTCAAGTCCAATAAGGTACATACATAGTGAACTTTTTAGAATCACTTTCTGGATCTTTGGATTTTATAACTCCTTTCTCTATTGCTTCTTTGATCAACCTAGAAATTTGAGAAGCCTGTTTATCGTGCATTCCAAAACGTTTTCTAAGAGAAGTATTGTTCATTCCGCCCTCACCATAATATTGTATAATAGCGTGTTGATAACAAGCATCAATACGTTCATTATCGGACATATCTGCAAATGATTTAGGCGCAGATAAGACAGTTTTAAAAGAATTTTCTGTTTCTTCAAATTTTAAAGGTGGTAACCCATAAAGTTCTATTGCCACTATTGTCTTTTCAAAACCAGAACCACGCTCTTCACAAATATTATAGCGTCTAAAGGCTTGGGCCAAAATTTCATTTCTAGACTCCGGCGTTGTTCTTATCAACCTGTCTATTTCTTTACTCGGTAATAACCTACCGGGGTTTGTAAACTCTATTCGGTCTTCAAAAACTTCAATCATAGGACCGCTTCCGCGTATGGTAAAGTCTTGATGAATTAACATATTGGCAATTAATTCCCGCAAAGCAATCTCTGGATAAACAGCCGTATCTTTTCTTAGGGCCTGTTTAATAACTTCACTGCCCGGAAGTTGACTTTTTACAAATTGAATTAAAGCTTCAAACCCTATGGCGTAGCCTTTAGAGCCGGGAAATTCAATACTTTCGCCAGTCTTGTTTTTCCCAGAGTATTTTATAAGCCTTATGCTTTTACGTGCTAAGCCATCAAAATCATTCAAATTATTTGCAGCAGCCAAAGCACCAAAATTAGTTATATAATAGCCTTGCCTCTCTAAATCCACGATCATTTTTTCTTGAGATAACCAATATACGATTTCATCAAAATTAGAAGGAACAGGTTTCTCTAATAAATTATATATTGCTCCGTAATTTAACGAAGTAAGCACCTCTACTTGAGTTTTAAGTTTAGAGGCGTGCAACTCTTCAAAAACAGGGGTTTTACTATTAAGCATCAATCCGCCTATTTCTTGTCTCGAGGCTTTCCGTGTGGTGCCGCCGCTTCTTATAAAACAATCTTCAATGGTTTTTCCCTTTCCAGATAGTTGTACTGGTTTTATAGCGCTTTCTTGTATTTGAATAAATAACAGAGAAGCCTCTTGATATTCTTCAATAACGTGATCTATACGCACTAAAGGATTAACAGTATCACGACATAAACTTGAGAGTCGTTCTACAATATTATCCGTTTTTTCCTGTGTAATTCCAATTAGCTTACCCGTTTTGTCCTCTACGCCAAAAACTAAAAAACCGCCTCCGGGGTAATTGGCGAAAGCGCTCAAATGCTGGCGCAGCTTTTTATTGTTGGGCGACAGATCTTCTTTCCAATCTAGCTCGTTCAGTTCCTGCCTTACTTTACCAAGACTTCTATCTAAAAGGGCAATAGCTTTATTCATCCATATTTTCATAATTGCAATTTACTGTTTTATTTTCTCAAATTTAATGCCTTCCGAATCCCAGTCAAATAAGCAAGCCCCTACAATAAAGGGGTGGTCGTGTTTTTCTGGATCCGAGTCAAATAAAAAATCATTCATAATACGACTCCTAATTTTAGTATTCAGTATTTGAAAATAAGACTTTAGATATATTATTTTTCAACTTCAACACTTCGACAAAAAGCCTGCCTGCCGGTAAAGGCAGGTTCAGTGCGGCGCTTCAACTTCAACTAACTTTCACCTTCCCCAACACACAACTATCAACTAAGCTCGCCTTGTATTCTTTCAACTTTACAATAGCTTGCTCTTGTTGCCTAACGGCTTGGTCTGTTTTTTGGGATTGGGTGTCGATGTAATTGACGATTTTTTCTTGTTCTTTTTTGGGTGGAATGAAAATTGGAAAGTTCCCTAAATCTTCCATAGATAAATTAGGTTGAGCAGACTGAACAGCATCCAACCACAATAATTGGTTTATTAAATCCGAGGTTAACCAAAAAATTAAAAATTTAGGAATTATTTTTTTATTGGGTCTAATAAATGATACTGCCTGATTCGTATTGGATGGAATTTCCTTTTCGGAAATAATCGCTGTTTTTCCGAGAGAAGCACCGGCTATAACAAAAAGTATATCATCTTTTTGCAACTGAGACCTTGACAAAATTTTATTGGTTTTGTCACTTATAAAAAATCTTGGATAGCTTTTAATTGAACCCTCAAAAATGTTTTCGGACTTTATATATCTCACAGAACCTTCAGAAAGAATACTTTGACCTTCCGTTGATGGTGTTGTCCCCTTGGATATTTTTAACGACACATTTTTAACCTTTGCTTTTTCCCAACCCACAGGAATCTCCCCAATCCAGTCCACACCAGAATCCTTCATCGGCACATTTTCATCCAAGCCACGTGTTACCACTTTTTGGATAAGCGCTTGTTTACGCTCTTTCAGCAAGGCAATCATCTTTTCTTTTTCCGCAACGACTATGTCTAATTTTCCGCAGGTTTCGTCTAAGAAATTGGCGATGGCTTCTTGTTCGGGTTTTGGGGGAAGAATTGTGCGCACTTCCCCAAAATCATCAGTGTACATCCGCCATCTTGAAGAAACTATACCACTTGACCGTCGAGCGAACTCATCTAAATATATTTTTGTTCTGTATAAATAATGAGCGAAACGCGGTAAAATTTCATTTGAAGCTTGATAAATTGAATAAGCAGGACTAACAACCCCGTCAAAATTTGAAATGCCTAAACCACCTAACCAAGCCAACATGATATTAGTGACTAAATTGTCTTTACAAACTTTTTTATAACCAATCAAGTTTTCACTTCTTGATTCATTTTTGTTTGTTTTTACACCAACATATTGTGATACTGATAAAAGTTGCTCATTTCCTTCTTTAGATAAGTTCGTTGTTTCAGTCCATAAAAATTTAGATCTTTTGGTTTCCCAATGCTCAGGAATATCACCCAACCAGTCCACGCCGCTGTCTTTATAACGCGAATATGTCTGCACCCTTGATTGATGTGATTTTTTGGATTTATCTGATTTCATTTGAACCTGCATTGTTATTATAATAATTTAATTGTCTTGTTGGCTTACTTTTAAACGCGAATAAGTAATGCTTATGGCAACTACACCTTCAACGGTTATCTTTTTGTTTAAATTTCCTGTTCACAATTCTTTTATACTCCAAGCTTTTGGCACCAAAGTTTATGAGCAATTCCACTTCCAAATCATAGGCTTCCAAATAGTTGATCGCTTGGGCCAAATGAACATCTTCCAAATGTGTAAGCGCTTTTAACTCAAGCCCGATGACTTCTTCAACTAAAAAATCTACGCGACGGGTGCCCACTTGTTCCTTTTTATAAAAAACGGGCATTACGAATTCTCGTTTGAACGCAAGGTGCATATCTCCCATTTCAATTGCCAGCGCCCGCTGATAAATCACCTCTTGAAATCCATTTCCCAAAGCGGAATGCACTTTCATAGCAGCACCAATTATCGTGGCGGTAATGTCGGAATATTTATAATTTTTGTCAATCATTTTTAAAAATCCAACTCATTAAAATCAAACAATCACAATAATCCCATTAATCAAACAAATCAGAGGTTCCGACTGTTTAAAATATCCATAATCAAGCCTTCGCTTTCGGTTTCCAACTGCCGGATGTCTTCATCAATTTCATCCAACGGTCGCAAGGGTTTGTGCTGATAAAAGTACTTATTGAAACTAATTTCATAACCAATTTTGGTTTTATCTAAATCTATCCAAGACTCGTTCACGTGGGGAAAAACTTCCCGTAAAAAGTAACCGTAAATGGTTTCGCTGAGCGGAATGTTTTCATAATCGCGCAAATCGCTTTCACTCTCGTAAACGGTAAACACACCTTCTTTTTCACTCGGAAAATAGCCAAAATGCGACAATTGTTCGGGCGTGCAGCCTAAATGTCCACAGAGCCTTTCCAACTTTTCGCCCGTGAGTTTTTTGGTGGTTTTGATCACTTTTTCAGCTTCGGCATCATAAACGCTCACCGCATCCAGAATGGCTTTTTTCTGGGAATTGCCCAGTTTGATCTTCTGGTTTTTAAGCTCTTTATGGACCTGTTTTGAAAATTTGTTGAAGTCCATAAAAACTTCATCACCAATGGCCTTGTGTAATTTTGTGGCCGAATCGACCAAGAATTTGGCATCTTGCCAAGTTTTGGCTTTGGTCAGTTGTGCTTTCTTTTTGGAACTCAAGTTGAGCTCATTTTTTTCACACCAGTCCAACAATTCCGTTTTGAGGTTTGGCAAATCTGTATATACTTTTTCGCCATAAGTTTTATAGGCATATTCCATAGGTTCTTGTAACTGGCTGTGGTAGCGCAAACTTTCAATGGCTTCTGTGGTAAATTGAGATCGCAGGCGTTTGGGGCGCTCGATGGTGACTTTGTAATACCCAAAATCTTTGTTGTCAAAAATTTTGCTTGCCAATTGGTTGTCTTCCACCCGTTCTTTGGACTCTGAATTGAGAAAAGTCTGCGTGATCTCCGCAATATGGGCTGGCGAAAATTCGCAGTTTTTCTGTCCCAGGTTTTTCCGCAGTTTTCGGTAGAGCGGTTGCGCATCGATCAGCTGGACCTTGCCTTGACGTTCTGTTGTTTTATTGTTGCTCAGTAACCAAATATAAGTGGTAATGCCGGTATTGTAAAACAAATTATTCGGCAGTTGTACAATTGCTTCCAGTAAGTCGTTTTCAATCAAATAACGCCTGATGTTGCTCTCGCCACTGCCGGCATCGCCCGTAAACAAGCTGCTGCCGTTGTGCACGCTGGCAATGCGGCTTCCCAACGGACTTTGTTTTGTGGTTTTCATCTTGGAAACCATTTCCATCAAAAACAGCAACTGGCCGTCACTACTTCGCGGAATGGCTTTTTCGGTTTCTGTCTTCTGCCAATAATCGGAAAGGGGCACCGTAAAACGCGGGTCGATAATATCTTTCCCGTCTTTGATGTATTTTTGCTCGCTGGACCAGCTTTTACCATAAGGCGGATTCGACAGCATAAAGTTAAAGTTGTTTCCGGAAAATTCATCGGTGGAAAGTGTCGAGCCCAAACGGATGTTTTGCGGTTCGTCGCCCTTGATCATCATGTCACTTTTACATATCGCATAAGTCTCGTCGTTGATTTCCTTTCCGAACAAATACACATCGCCTTTCGCCTGAATGGCGCCGGTTTCATCTTTCAAAAAATTTTGGCTTTCGGTCAACATGCCGCCGCTTCCGCAAGCCGGGTCATAAATGGTCATGACTGCCGGCAGTTGGTCTTTTACCGGTAAAAACACCAAATGCGTCATCAATTCGATCACTTCGCGTGGCGTGAAATGCTCTCCGGCTTCCTCGTTGTTCTCTTCGTTGAATTTCCTGATGAGTTCTTCAAAAACATAGCCCATTCCCAAGTTGGACAAAGCAGGCAGTTTGTAGCCGTCTGGATCTTCCTTTTCAAAAGGCGTCAAATTGATGTGGGGCGACGTAAATTTTTCCAAGACATCCAACAACACATCTTTGGCTGCCATGTGATTGATTTGGCGTTTCAAGTTGAATTTTGAAATAATTTCCTTGACATTATCGCTAAATCCGAGAAGGTAATCCTCAAAATTTGCCAAAAGGATGCTCTGGTTATTGGAAGTGGTATCTTTCAGCAGTTGAAGCGTCCATTTGCTGGTGTTGTAAAAGTGGTATCCAGCGGCCGTCTTCAAACCTTCAGATTCCATCTCGGTAAATCCGGCTTCTTCAGTCTGAAAGCGGACTTCGTCCATAACGTCCTTCTTTGAAGGTTCCAATAATGCGTCCAAACGCCGCAAAACGACCATGGGTAAAATCACATCGCGATATTTTCCGCGTACATAAACATCGCGCAGGCAATCGTCTGCAATCGACCAGATAAAGGAAATAAGTTTGGAATGGGAATTTTGAATCATTTAATTTTGTTTTAGTCCATTAACTATGTTTTGAATGCTTTGTAGCATCTCTTCATAGGAAAGGGGTTTGCGGGTTTCTATAATTTGATTGATGAGTCTGCTTTCTTCTTTTTTATTGACTTCTTCCTTTAGAATTTCAAGAATGGATGCTAGCGTTTCCGTGTGGTTTTCCAATAATTCCTTGATATCTTTCCCTAAGAGAACCGCACCCGCTGTCGTGTTTTTAAATGGTTCAGGTAAATATATTTCATCGTAATAATTGGTGGCTGCTCTTTCTTCGTGAATGGATAGGTAGTTTTCTAAAATAAAACCCATATCATCTGCATCCTTATTATTACGCTGGTGGCGATCTTTCCAAGCGATTATTTTCAATATAAAAACACCGCTGAGCGTCGCTATTTTGATTTCGGTTTCATTGTCTATTCGAACCGGTAATGCAGCTTCATCTGCAGCAGTAAACCCTAACACTGACATTGCCATTTCTTCATTGGGAGGCCAAAATATTTTGTGATCTTTTTTCATTATTTCTCCAAAAGGCACAATATCCAATTGAAACTTGCCTTTATAGATAAAGCCTTGCTTTTGATCCTTGTCTTTGGTGAAATTTTCTAGCTTTAGGAGTTCTTGTTCAACGCTTAACCATTGTTCCCAATCATTTACCGTAATTGCGATATCAAGATCATAAGTTAAACGACCGGACTGCGCATCGTGCAATTCCATAATGATATCCCGAGCGGTAGCACCAATCACAAAAAAGGAAATACGTGCTTCTTTGAAATACTCGGTAAGCTCCAAAAGAATTGGCTTCAATAGTGGATGCGTAAATTTTTCGCTAGATATATTGTAACTCACTCTCTAGTATTTTTTTTGCGGTTTCGATATTTCTTCCATACCCACTGTTTATTAAATCGGCATACACTAAAAGTGCTGGTGCTACTTGGTTGTTGTTCTCATTATTTTTCCAAAATTTTTGCAGGACTTCAACAGTGCCTTCTTCACTTGGAACTAAGCGCAGTTTGTTTGCTACATAAGAAAGGTCTAAATCTGTGAAAACGGTAAATTGCTCTGGTCTTAAGCTTTCTGTTAGAAGTGCTCCCCCAGGCTCCCCTCCCCAGAGGATGGAACCATTTTCAGATTGTAAATCTATATTGTGCCAATTTTTAAATTGATCTTGATCTATAAACCGCATACGCTTTCTTAGAATTCGGGGTTTAAGGGTCCCATTATAATCGACCACCCAGCGTTCAACTAGTTCTGTCTTATTCTTAAGAACCCGTTTATCGTTTGTTTTTAGCAAATAATTTAGGGCTTCAAGTTCGGCCATTACGTTGCTAACAGAACCTACCGAAACATCGGCTTGCTCCGCTATTCTTCTGTAAGAATCTTGAAGGTTTTCGGGTTTATTCAATAAATGAAAAATAATTTTCAATCCTGTTTCCTGAAAAGCACGGGATTGATTTGTTTTGTCCTTTTTAGTGTTTTTTTGACCTTTTACGAAAATTGCTAAATCCTTATATTTTATAAATGCATTGCCCGCAACATCAATGTAGTTAATACCACGTTCTTTAAGTTCCTGGGTTGCTTTTTTAGAGATATACTCAGCTATTAAAATAATAGGTTTATTGCTGTTGTTCTTCATTTCCTCTAACTGAGATAAGATAAAGCCTTGATTAGATGTTCTAACAGCAGATTTGCTCTCTACAACGAATTGTGTCTGGTTTAGAGTCAAAAGTGCATCATAATTAGCCCTATTGCTATCTACCTGAATAGGAACATTGATAAGTTCTTCTAACTTAGATGTAGCTTCGTAAATGAAGTCGTTATTGCGGTACATAAGCTTTTTAGTTCATTGTTTTGAACTGTTCAGTGACAATGAACATTCAAATATAATGAACATATTCAGATATACAAACAAATGCCCAAAAAATTCTATAAATGGAACGCAATAGATAATACCATTTTATTTTCGTAATGCCGTAATGGATTTTGAGTAAAGCATTCTGCCGAGGTAGGTTGTAATACCGAACCGACCATGATATTAGTTCTATTTAAGTTCAGCTTTTTGATAGGTTATCGGTATTGTACCCATAGGTTTTACGAAAAGCAAAGTTGCTTTGTATAAGCAGCATTTATGCGACATTAAAAATCACATTCGGTATAAAAAGATTGCTGGATTGAAGTCAAAATTGCAAGTAAGCGTGAGTTAAAGAAAGATATAGGGTTGTGCCGTAATTTTCATTGTTTTTGTCATCCGGAAGTTTGTCGTCTTCATTTGAACGTACGGACGTTCACGAAGGAATGCTAAAGCAAATATTCTTCAATATCCCGTCCTTTATCAACCAGTTTTCCATCAAGTCTTTTTCAAAAAAGGTCATCCCATCTCCAAATTTCAAAAGTTATTAAACATTAATTGTAATTAAAAATTAATTTTGTTGACTTACTTATAAAACAAAAATTATGAAGGACGATATGATGGAAATGATGAATAAAATCAAGGAAACCGAAGCCAAAGTTGAAGAGACTAAAAAACGCTTGGACACCGTGATGATTGACGAAAAATCAAGCGACGGATTGCTGAAAGTAACTGTTACGGCCAACCGCGAAATCAAAAATATCGAGGTTTCTGAAGAACTTTTAAAAGACAAAGACCAATTAGAAGATTATTTGGTATTGACCATGAATAAAGCCATAAACCGTGCTTCGCAAGTTAATGAAGATGAACTTGGCGCTGTGGCGCGGGAAGGTATGCCAAATATTCCGGGGCTTATGTAGAACGCGAACCTTTCACAAAAAAGGAATATTCATTTTAATCAATCGCCTTCACCACAGCTTTCGGCGCTTCTTTTTTACTACCGTCAAAACCCGTGACGCCGCCCACAGTGGTATATTTCATGACATATTTTTTGTCGGGGAAGATGCGTTTATAGACGCTTTGACACATCATCGTGGCTTCGTGGAAACCGCAAAGAATGAGTTTAAGTTTTCCGGGATAAGTATTGATATCACCGATGGCATACACGCCATCGATATTGGTTTGATAAGCATCGGCGTTATTAACCTTTATAGCGTTTTTCTCGATTTCGAGCCCCCAATTTGAAAGCGGGCCTAATTTTGGAGACAACCCAAAAAGCGGAATCAAATAATCGGTTTCGATTTCAATTTTTTCAGAGGATTCATCTGTTTTTTCGATGACGACAGATTCCAATTTGTCATTGCCATTGAGTTCGTCAATTTCGCCTGGGGTTATCAAATCGATTTTTCCAGCATCTTTGAGCTGTTTTACCCTGTCAACAGAATCCAAAGCGCCGCGGAATTCATTGCGACGGTGCACTAAGGTCACGTTTTTGGCAACATCGGCCAGATAAATGCTCCAGTCCAGCGCGGAATCGCCACCACCGGCCAAAATCACATTTTTATCTTTTAAAACACCCGGATCTTTAACCATATAGGAAACACCTTTGTCTTCAAAATCGCCAATATTCGGGATAGGGGGTTTTCGCGGTTCAAAGCTTCCAAGTCCGCCGGCGATGGCCACAGCTTTGGCGTGGTGTTTCGTGCCTTTGTTAGTCGTGACGATAAAACTTCCATCGTCGAGTTTTTCATAATTCTCGGCACGTTCGCCCAGCGTAAACCCTGGTTCAAAAGGTTTGGCCTGCTCCATTAAATTATCGACCAAATCACCTGCGAGAACTTCCGGAAAACCGGGAATGTCATAGATGGGTTTTTTAGGATATATTTCGGCACATTGCCCGCCAGGTTTTGGCAAAGCATCGATGAGGTGGCATTTCAATTTTAAAAGGCCAGCTTCAAAAACCGTAAATAATCCCGTGGGACCGGCGCCTATTATTAAAATATCAGTTTCAATCATTTTTGATTAATCTTTTTTAAAAGGTAAAAATTCTCGTTTAAAATATCATCAGGTTTATTTTGAACTGCGTTGTCATAGGTTTTCGACAAGCTAAAATAATCCTGATGATCTAAAAGTTGATATCCTTTCTGGGATTGATAAAACGATTTTGGAAGGGTTTGGTAATTTATGTTGTCATTATCTGAAAGTTCTTCCGCCAAAAAATAGCGCAGACGTTCAAATGCCGCGGTGTAAAGGGTTTTGTTTAAATAAGATACACTGCCTATATAATCGCCCGGACTCTGGAAGTCATTGAAAAACTCGAAAAGGGCGGTCGTTTTGTCACGGCTTAAAAAAAACAAAACGCCTTCAATTAAAATAAGGTTCTGTTTTCCCTCTGTTTTTTGATTGAGTTCGGTGCGTAAATGGTTTAAATCTTTTGCATTAAAGTCTGCTCCTATAAACTCGATATCGCGTTTTTCCAGAAGTCCTTCCTCAATCCATTTTTCTATTTGGTTTTGTTTGACCTCAACAATCTTTGGCAAATCAATCTCGATGTGCTTTAAGCCATCGGGCAACACAAAAGGATACATACTAAAGCCACCCCCAAAATTGATTAAACAATCAATTTGTCCTTTGTTCCACAGGAGCTCAATTTGATCGAGGAAATAGCGGTTTCGCAAACAGTGAGCAAAATTTTCTTCGGTAGAAACTCTGCTTAAAAATTTTTGGGCAAAATGCTTTGATTGCTCATCACCCCACAAATAAGCATATTTATCCCCGCTCAACTTCGCGTTCTGTGCGCGAAAAATCGAGGTCATAAAAGCCGTTTCAGATAGTCCGATATTTTTGCCAGCTGCCATGAATACACATTATTCAGAAATAACGGGTTCGATATTAACCACTTTTTGAATTTGAGGCGCGTGTTTTTTGATCGTCAGTTCCACACCAGATTTTAAAGTCATTTGGTTGACGGTGCAACTCACACAGGCGCCTTCCAAACGGACTTTCACGATATTGGTTTCTTCATCGATATCGATCAGGGAAATATCGCCGCCGTCATTTTTTAAAAACGGCCGGATTTCCTCGAGGCCCATTTCTACTTTTCGTTTCAATTCAATGCTTGCTGCTTCCATAATTTCTATTTTTTTACTGCGCTGCAACCGGCCATTGTCGTGATTTTAATGGCATCGGTGGGTGGCAGGTTTTTATTTCGGTTTACCGTTTGTTGAACCACGTTCCGGGTAATCTCGCGATAGGCTTCAGCCACATCTGTTTCTTCTTGCAAGGCTGCTGGCCGCCCAATATCGCTGGCTTCACGGATGCTTTGCACGAGTGGGATTTCACCCAAAAATGGAGTGTCCAGGTCTTTGGCTAAATGGCGTGCACCGTTTTCACCAAAAATATAATATTTTTTGTCCGGTAATTCTTCCGGGGTAAAATAAGACATATTTTCAACGATTCCCAGTACCGGCACATTGATGCTTTCCTGTCGGAACATCGCCACACCTTTTTTAGCATCGGAAAGCGCCACGTTTTGCGGCGTGCTCACAATTACCGATCCTGTGATGGGAAGGGCTTGCATAATGGACAGGTGAATGTCACCGGTGCCCGGCGGAAGATCGACCAAAAGGAAATCCAGTTCGCCCCAGGCTGCGTCAAAAATCATTTGGTTCAGGGCCTTAGCGGCCATCGGTCCGCGCCAAATCACCGCTTGATTGGATTTTACAAAAAAACCGATCGACAGCAATTTCACGCCGTGGCTTTCAATGGGCTTCATTTTTGACTTGTCGCCATCTTTTACTGAAAGTGGTCGTTCATTTTCCACATCGAACATCATTGTGGAAGAAGGGCCATAAATATCGGCATCTAATAATCCCACTTTGAACCCCATTTGCGACAAGCTCACTGCCAAGTTTGCCGTGACTGTAGATTTTCCCACGCCCCCTTTTCCAGAGGCTACCGCAACAATATTCTGAATTCCAGGGATGGACTTGCCTTTGATTTCACTGGCTTTTTCCTTTTTGGGTGCGTTGACTTTAATGTTGACGTTCACCTTGGCCTTTTCATAAACCTTCTCGTGAATGGTTTTCATCACATCCACTTCAGCTTTCTTTTTGATGTGCAATGCGGGCGTACTCACCTCCAGGTCTATATCTACCTCATCGCCAAAGGCATTGATGTTTTTTATTGCGCCGCTCTCGACAATATTCTCTTTTTCTTTGCCGACGCTAACGGATTCCAGTGCTTTTTTTATGTCTTTTTTCTTCAAATTCATGGACAAAAATTGGGCTTTTTAAAATTCTGTGGATGAATAAAATCATCCGCTAAAATTTAGTCGTTGAGTAAGTTAACTTCCTTACTTAGATTAAATCTAAAGTACAAAGGTAAAGTATATTGTCCATCTATTTTAATGTAATTCGGGTTGTTTTGAATTGATATTTAAATAGAAATGTCAGAAACTGAATCAAATAGAGCCTTTATAACCGAGACTTTTGTGTCTAAATCCGTCAATTTGATTAATGAAACCTTTTTTTACCCTCTATTTCTGCACCTTTAACGTTGATAAACTTTGGGTTTTATTACGTTAATTTCAGCTTTTATACTTGAATATTATGCCATTTTGCATAAAAACATTTGTTCTAAAGGTAATTCCCCCTAACTTTTTTAAATTGTTGAGCCAAACACTTCCCAATGAATTTAACTGGCCAAAAAATTATAACCCATTCAGGCAGCGCCCTTTACTTCCCACACTTTATCAGTGAATCAAAAGCAGCGGACTATTTTAAAAGACTGCAAAACGAAATTCCTTGGGAACAAGAAGTTGTCAAAATGTTTGGTAAAACACATCGTTTGAGCCGGAAAACAGCCTGGTTTGCCGATGGAAATGCGAGTTATCGTTATGCCGGAACGCTCAAAAAACCAGCCCCTTGGAACGAAGCCCTTTTAAAATTGAAAGAAAAAACAGAAGGGCTTTTAAACCAAAAATTCAATTCCTGTTTGCTCAATTATTATCCGGATGGCGATAGCGGAATGGGTTGGCATAGTGACGATGAAAAAGAAATTGACCAAGAGGCGTCAATTGCGTCGCTGAGTTTTGGCGCGGGGCGTAAATTTTCATTTAAGCATAAAAAGTCAAGTGAAAAACATCACATTAAACTTGCCTCTGGAAGCCTGTTGGAAATGAAACCGCAAACCCAACTCCACTGGCTTCACGCGATGCCTAAAACCAGGAAAATCCACAGCCCCAGAATAAATTTAACCTTTCGCAAAATAATTCAGTAGGTTAGACAATTACGAATACATTTAAGTAATCCGTTCACTGGAGCAGTCTTTTGATTTGGCAGGAAAGGAAAATAAGAGACACTAATCAGATTTTCAATACATATTCTGCGGGTAAACCTCTATAGAAAAAATGCGTTTTTCGACCTTCCCATTCCCCTCTACGCCCCGGCGCACAGGTTTTTAAGAGGCCCGCCTGCCGGCGAGGCAGGGGTGATCCCGATAAAATCTGGAAAATTTTATCGGGATCGGGGTGTTTGGTCGTTGTTATACTTTATGCTAATTCATATATATAATACCAAATTATATAATGTCGTAATAAAATTTCTGTACAGGAATAATATCGAATCGACTATACTATACGTTTATTAAGTTTCAACTCTTTTATAGTCTCTTGGCATTACACCAATAATTTCCAACCAATTTTAGAACTGAATTGATATAAGAAGCATTTACGCGACATTACAAATCACATTTGGTATAAATTCAAAACTGATCAGTTATGAATCCATAAACTTCAGCACCATCTGCGTGATGAAATCGATTTGTTCTTCATCGAGTTCAGTATGCATCGGTAGTGAGATTACTTCTTTGACCAAGGCGTTGGTATTTTCAAAATCACTTTCGTTATAGCGCTCGTGTTGATAAGCTTTTTGATGGTGCAACGGGATTGGGTAATATATTCCGCAGGGCACGTCGTTGGCTTGCAAAAATTCAATGAGTTCGTTGCGCTTTCCATTGAGGATGCGCAGCGTATATTGATGAAAAACGTGACCTTCGTCTTGCTTTAGGATTTTAGGACAAACAATATCATTGTGGTGTTTTAGCCGTTCTGTGTATTGTTTTGCAGAATTGCGCCTTGCTAAATTATATTCATCCAGCTTCGGCAATTTAGCCCTTAAAACAGCTGCTTGAATGCTATCAAGACGGGAGTTGACGCCCACAACATCGTGTTGATAGCGCGCCATCATTCCGTGGTTGACCACGCCGCGGATGTGCGCCGCGAGATCATCATCATCGGTAAAAAGCGCACCGCCATCGCCATAACAGCCCAAGTTTTTAGACGGGAAAAAAGAGGTCGTCCCAATGTCGCCAATAGTTCCGGTTTTTTTGGTTCCGCCATTTTCAAATTGATAATCTGCGCCGATGGCCTGGGCGTTGTCTTCAATCACAAAGAGATTGTGCTTTTTAGCCAAAGCCATCAACGCGTCCATATTTGCCGATTGTCCAAAAAGGTGAACGGGGACAATGGCTTTGGTTTTCTCAGTAATGGCATTTTCGACGGCTTTTGGGTCAATATTAAAGGAATTCATTTCGATGTCCACAAGAACCGGCGAAAGGCCGAGAAGCGCGATCACTTCTGCTGTCGCGGCAAAAGTGAAATCAACGGTGATGACCTCATCACCGGGCTTTAAGCCCAAACCCATCATTGCAATTTGCAAGGCGTCGGTCCCGTTTGCGCAGGGAATCACGTGTTTTACGTTCAGATAATCTTCCATTTCTTTCTGAAACTCCTTCACCTGCGGGCCGTTAATGAATGAAGCCGTGTCAATGACCTGCTGGATATCCTGATCGACGCGTTTTTTTATGGGTTGATATTGACCTTTTAAATCAACCATCTGGATTTTTTTCATACCAATTTTCTTTAATTCCAAAAATAAGAAATCAACCGCCCAACCGCAATGTATTTTAAGGAATACCTGTAAATTAGCGCAAAAAAAATTGTGCAGGTACTTTATGATTTGATGGTCATTCTCGTGGAAAAACTTTTGCCTCTGGTTCAGTTCTCCAGCAGAAAAATGAAACTGTTCTACCAAGGCCGAAAAAATGACCTGAAAAATTTACAGCAACTCATTAATCCCGGTGAAGATATTATTTGGATCCAAGCGGCTTCTTTGGGTGAGTTTGAACAGGCGGTGCCCATCATTCAGTCGCTAAAAAACAATTATCCCGAACATAAAATTTTGGTCAGTTTTTATTCACCCTCAGGTTATGAGATCAAAAAAAACGATCCCTTGATCGATTATGCGATTTATTTGCCCATAGACACGCCCCGGAAAGCCAGGCGGTTTATGGAAATTGTGCAGCCAAAACTGGGAGTTTTTATAAAATATGATATCTGGCCTAATTTCTTACGCGAAGCGAAAAAACACAAGGTCCCGCTGATTTTAGTTTCAGGGATTTTTCGTGAAGAACAAATATATTTTAGGCCTTATGGTGGTTTTATGCGGAAGGCCTTGAACTGTTTTCAACATATTTTTGTGCAGGGAAATCAGTCTAAAAAATTGTTGGAAGGTCACGGTTATAACAATGTTTCCGTTAGTGGCGATACACGTTATGACAGGGTTTTTGAACAGCTTTCGCGTAATAATGAGTTGGATTTCACCAAAAAATTTATCGGTGGGAAAACCTGTTTGGTCTGCGGAAGCACTTGGCCTGAAGACGAAAACGCGATTGCCAAAGCTTTAAACACAATGAAGCCGGAATTTAAAATCATCATTGCCCCGCACGAGATAAAGCCGCAGAAAATTGAGCGTTTAAAAAGCCAACTTCAATTCAAAACAGTGTGTTATTCAGAGAAAGATAAAGTGGGCCTGGGCAGTTTTCAAGTCTTGATTTTGGACACCATCGGCTTGCTTTCCAAAGTTTATGCGCAAGCTGATATTGCTTACGTGGGCGGTGCAATGGGAAAAACAGGATTGCACAATATTTTAGAGCCCGCGGTTTTTGGTGTGCCCATAATTATTGGAACTAACTTTAAAAAGTTTCCCGAAGCCAAAGCCCTTCAAAAAGCAGGCGGCCTTTTTGCCGTGAACTCTTCCGGTGAGCTTCAGGATAAACTCGAGCTTTTCCTCAAAAATGAAGGCTTACGCCAAAAAACTGGCGAGACATCCGCTCAATTTATCAGTGACAGAAAAGGGGCGACTGAAAAAGTGATGCAATATATAAATTCCGAAATACAGGGTTTAGAAACAGCGGGGAAAACTGATAAAACTCAAAAATAAAACCAACTAAAATGCGTTTATCTTAAAAATAAAGACTGTAGTAAAGGATTGGGTTTTGAAAAGTGCTTCTAATGAAAAACTATTCAAGATTTATGTTTAAATTCGCTGCGCGCCAAATTGAGAATTATTCTATTTATGAAAAATTTTAGTTTTACCCTCTGGAACCGGATTATGGGCTGGTCCTGTTTCCTCATCGCTTTGATCACTTACGCTTTGACAGTTGAACCGACAGCCAGTTTTTGGGATGCCGGGGAATATATTGCCACTGCTGCAAAACTGGAAGTTGGTCATCCACCGGGTGCGCCACTCTTTCAAATGGTCGGTGCTTTCTTTTCAACCTTTGCCAGTGATGAAACAAATATCGCGTTGATGGTCAACCTTGTTTCTTCAGTTTCCAGTGCCTTTACCATATTGTTCCTTTTTTGGTCGATTTCCCTCCTTGCGAGAAAAATCAGTGGTCCTATTGAAAAACAGACAGGCGCAACAAAAATCGCGATCTTGGGAAGTGCGCTGGTCGGTTCTTTGGCCTTTACCTTTAGCGACAGTTTTTGGTTTAGCTCGGCAGAAGCAGAAGTTTATGCGATGGCGAGTTTGCTGATGGCGGTTTTGTTTTATGTCGGCCTTCTGTGGGAACGCGATATGTTCAAACCCCGCGGTAACCGTTGGCTCATTTTAATTACCTTTATTATCGGCTTGAGCTTTGGCGTTCACTTTATGGCCTTACTCACGATCCCGGCCATTGGGTTTCTCTACTTCTTTAAAAATGTTGAAAAAATAACGGTTACCAATTTTATCGTTGCCAATGTGGTTGTCGTGGCTATTTTAATGTTTATTTTTAAACTTTTACTTCCTTATTCGCTTACTTTCTTTGCTGAAACCGAAGTCTTTTTTGTCAATTCACTCGGGCTTCCCTTTAACTCAGGAACCATCTTTGCATTTTTAGCATTGGCCGGGTTTTTCTTCTGGTCCTTGACTTATACCCGAAAAAAGAATTACATCCACACCAATACTTTACTATTGTGCGTGCTCTTTATTTTTGTCGGCTTCTCTTGCTATGTGATGCTGCCCATCCGCTCTTCAGCAAAAACGACGATCAATGAAAACAAACCGGACAACGCGCGGGCACTATTGGCTTATTACAACCGGGAACAATATGGCGACCACGCTTTATTTTATGGGCCACAGTTCACAGATTATTTTGGTGACCTCGATGCTCAGGATCCTTATGAGGATGACAAGCCAAAATATGAACAAAATTATGACACCGGAAAGTATGAAGTTGTCAATAACTGGAAAAATGCCAAAAGCAAAGCTAGCCCAGAACACGAAGTGTTTTTACCACGGATGTGGTCAACACGGAAAATGACAAATTACATAGAGTTCACGGGCCCATTAAAATTGAATGTCAAACCAGAGTATCAAGATCAGCAAAGGTTGCTCCAGCAGGTGAATAAAGTCACAACTGCTTTTGCCAACGATCAGATTTCAAATGAACGTTACATTCAGTTTCTCAAACGCAACCGCGGAAAACTGGATGTGGCCAAACCCTCAACAGCCTCAAATTTTCAGTATTTTTTTGAGTATCAAATAGGCTATATGTACTTCCGCTATTTCTTCTGGAATTTCGTCGGAAGGCAGGATGATATTCAAGGTAAATATGGAACTGAACACGGAAACTGGCTGAGTGGAATTGATTTTATCGACGAATGGCATTTGGGCTCACAGGATAATTTGCCGAGTGACGTCAAAAACAACCCTGCGCGGAACACTTATTATTTTTTACCACTCATTCTAGGGCTTATTGGCTTTTTCTTTCACTTCTCACGGGATAAAAAAAGTTGGTGGGTTATGCTGGTGTTCTTTTTGTTTACCGGAATTGCCCTGAAGTTTTATCTCAATGAGCGCGCGTTTGAACCGCGGGAACGTGACTATGCGCTGGTCGGTTCGTTTTATGTTTTTGCGATTTGGATGGGCTTCGGCGTGTATGCCATTTTTGATGCCCTCAAAAAATACCTGTCACCAAAAATCATAGCACCGCTGGCGACAGTTGTTTGCCTGCTTGCCGTTCCCGTGTTGATGGCGAGTGAAAATTGGGACGACCACGACCGTTCAGGAAAATATACGGCCACGGCTATGGCTAAAATGTACTTGGATTCGGTTGAAGAAAATGCGATTTTATTTACCATTGGCGACAACGACACCTTTGCACTTTGGTATGCCCAGGAAGTTGAGGGTTACCGCACAGATGTGCGCGTGATCAACACCAGTCTTTTTGCAACGTCCTGGTATATTGACCAAATGAAACGCAAGGCTTATGACAGTCCGGCCATTAAAACTGAGCTTGAACACAAAAATTATGCTTACGGAACAAACGATGTGTTGCCTTATCGCCAAGATCCGAGAATTCCGGATACCTTGAGTGTCAAAAACTTTATCAAATATATCAAAAGTGACAATAAAAGCACCCAAGCTGAAATGCGAAACGGGCAAACGCTCAACACCTTTCCGACTAAGCATTTACGCCTTCCGGTCAATAAACAAGCTGTTCTCGAAAAAGGTATAGTCGATCAGGAAAACAGCGATGAAATAGTGCCTTATATCCCAATAAATATCTCTGGGAACCGACTTATCAAAAGTCAGCTTTTAATGCTGGATGCGGTTTCCCAATTAGACTGGAAGCGCCCTGTTTATTTTAGTGGTGGAAGTTATAATGATGAAGATTTTATCTGGATGAAGGATTATCTGGAGCTCGAGGGGGTGACTTACCAGCTAGTGCCGATAAAAACCCCAATCGATCCAGAAAACAGATATGAAATGGGCCGAATCAATGCCGATGAGATGTATGAAAATGTGATGAGCTGGGATTGGGGCAACAGTGGAAGTGATGATATTTATCACGATACAGAAACCCGCAAAAACGCAATCACTTATCGCGGAAACCTCGCTCGGCTTTCCCAAAAGTTGATCAGGCAGAATAAAACCGAAAAGGCCCGAAAGGTTATGGACCTGGCTATGGAAAAAATGCCGGTTGATAAATTTGGTCGCTATACCTTGTTGAGACCTTATATTCAGGGTTATTTTAAAATCGGCGATAACAAAAAAGCCCAGAAAATATGGGATCAGGTCGTGGGGGTCTATCAGGAAAAACTGGATTATTACATACCCTTTGACCTGAAAGAACGCAGAGATAACGGCCGGGAAATTGTCACCAATATTGAACGCTACCGTGATTTACTGGATATGTTGAAACGCTATCAAAACGAAGAATTTGCTGCTCAAAAAATTGCGGTTTTCAATAACTACCTTGAAGAATTCAGTAATTTATATGGCGAGCGAAGGACCCGGGGCGGAAGGTGATTTAGCTCAGAACCAAGTCATAATATTTTGTTTTTATAATGCCGTAATAAAATTTCTGGAAAGTTATTTGAAGGGAATATATGAAGGTAGATTTTAATACCGAATCGACTATACTATTACGTTTATTAAGCTTTAACTCTTTTATAGTCTCTCGGCATTAAACTCATAATTTCTAAACAATTTTATAGTTATTGGTATAGAAAAGCATTTACGCGACATTACAAATCACATTTGGTATAAAGACGAGTAAAGATCAATTTTGCTCCCTTCCTTTGAAGGAAGGGCAGGGGATGGATGTTTTGAGTGTTTAAGCGATTATAGAAATAGAAAACCAAGAAAATGGTAGAACCAGTCCTGACAGCCCTTCCCAGAGGGGTTTTAGGTTTGATTCAGTGTAAGTATAACTAATCTATTACCGCAATGTGCCTTCGGGAAATTGAACTTTATCTGGCGCATCGTTCATTAAGGCCAAGGCATATTTTAAAATATGGTTTCGGCGGCTTGTGGAGTCTGTCGGCTTCACAGGGTAAGAAACTACCGCCTCCATCCAAGCAAAGGCATTGACCCTGAAATAAACCGCTGGTTTCCGATGCTCATTATTATGGTCTGCAAGCTCTGGGTAACGTTCCTCAAAATCCTTGACTGCAGCCTCTAAAAAACAGTCTTCCACAAACTCTAAATCGCTGGTATAAGCTACTTGAACAGGAATTTCATTCCATATAAAGGGCATGTCCGGGCCTGAATAATTAATGATTTCCTCCTTCAATATTAAACTGTTGGGAAACCGGACTATCCTCCCACTTTTTCTGTCGTTGCCCAGATAATCACCTCTACATTCTAAAATTGATGTGTCCAGATAACTGATATCGACCACATCCCCTCGGAAGCCTTTTATTTGAATTCGATCGCCAACTAAATAAGATCGGCGAAAAACCAAATAGACCCAAGCAATAAAAGAAGCGATGGGGGCTTGCAAAGCAAAACCCAAGACCACGGAAATTAACCCAAAACTGACGGCTGCTGCATAGAGGTTTTGAAATAAAAAAGAGGTAACGACAATTAGGCTGCATACGATGGCAAGAAACCGTGTAATTCGCAACAGGTTATATTTATCGCCTTTGATATGTTTTTGAGAACTGATTATCCCTACAACAATTCTACTGATCAGGAAGAATAAGAAAATCAAAAATAAACTTAAGCTAAACTTTTTCAGATAAGGAATGTGTTGGGTCCAAGAGTCAAAAACCTTCAAATCCAATAGATGATAGAGGGCAATTAACAACACCGCCATTATTCCATAAATCGCAATCCAACGATTATTTTTTTGAAGACCCATAATACTTTGGTTTTATTATAAGCAATAAAATTAATGCATTTGCTTAAATTAATAGTGCATTTTATACCGATTAAGTTTTATGATGCCATAAATAGGATTTTCGCACAGGTATTGTGCCGAGGTAGATTTGAATAACGAATCGATTATAATATAACGTTTATTAAATTTCAACTCTTTTATAGTCTCATAACCAGATGGATTTGATTGAGCTAAAACGAAAAAAAGCGAAAACCCTATTATTGAAATAGGGTTTTCGCTTAGATCAACTTATATAGAAATTTTCGAATTTAAGAAGCTGCTTTCAATTGTTTGATGGTCGATTTGTCCAATGCTTTTTCAGCGTAAGATTTAGTGACCTTAAATTCCGTTTCATTGCTCTCGGGCAAATCAAACATTGCATCGGTTAAAATCGCTTCGCAAAGTGAACGCAACCCTCGGGCACCGAGTTTGTATTCAATGGCTTTTTCCACGATATAATCCAAGGCGCCATCGGTGATATCAAATTTGATATCATCCATTGCAAAGAGTTTTTCATACTGCTTCACAAGCGCGTTTTTGGGATCGGTTAAAATAGAGCGCAGTGTTTTCGCGTCAAGCGGATTCATAAAAGTCAAGACTGGCAAACGCCCGATAATTTCCGGGATCAAGCCATAGTCCTTTAAGTCTTTTGGAATGATATATTTCAAAAGGTTTTCTTTCTCAGCTTGTTCTTCAAGCCGATCAACGCTATAACCAACAGCCTGCATATTCAGGCGTTTGCTAATATTGCGGTTAATCCCGTCAAAAGCCCCACCGGCGATAAACAGGATATTGCTGGTATCGATTTCAATAAATTTTTGATCGGGGTGCTTGCGACCACCTTTTGGCGGAACATTTACCGTGGTTCCTTCCAATAATTTCAGCAAAGCCTGCTGAACACCTTCACCGCTAACATCCCGGGTGATCGAAGGATTATCGCCTTTCCGGGCAATTTTATCGATTTCATCGATAAACACAATTCCCTGTTCGGCTTTTTCTTTATTGTAATCGGCAGCTTGAAGCAGGCGCGTCAAAATGCTTTCGACATCTTCACCCACATAACCGGCTTCGGTCAAGACCGTGGCATCGACAATCGCGAGCGGAACATTCAGCATTTTTGCCACCGTTCGCGCAATCAGGGTTTTTCCAGTCCCGGTTTCACCCACCATCACGATGTTACTTTTTTGAATATCAATTTCGTCATCCTCATCTGGCTGCAGCAAACGTTTGTAATGGTTATAAACCGCAACGGACATCACTTTTTTGGTGAATTCCTGTCCGATTACATATTCATCCAGAAAGTCCTTGATGGACTTTGGTTTACGCAACATCAATTCATCGGTGAGTTCTTTTTTGCCATCTTGTTTGGATTCTTCCACAACAATTCCGTGCGCTTGCTCGATACATTTATCGCAAATATGCGCATCAAGACCGGCAATCAATAAATCAGTGTCCGGCTTTTTACGTCCACAAAAGGAACATTCTAATTCTTGTTTAGCCATAGCATTTACTTCTTTTTATCACGTTGTAAAATCTCATCAATCATACCATATTTTTTAGCCTTGTCGGCTTTCATCCAGTAATCCCGGTCGCTGTCCTCATAAACCTTGTCATAAGACTGGCCAGAATGTTTTGAAATGATTTTATAAAGCTCTTCGCGCAGGGTCATAATTTCTTTGGCCGTGATTTCAATATCGCTGGCCTGGCCTTGGGCGCCGCCCATTGGTTGGTGGATCATCACACGGGAATGCGGCAATCCGCTGCGTTTTCCTTTTTCACCGGCGCAGAGCAAAACAGCGCCCATTGAGGCTGCCATTCCTGTGCAAATTGTGGCGACATCTGGCTGGATAAACTGCATTGTGTCATAAATCCCGAGCCCTGCATAAACACTTCCGCCCGGTGAATTGATATAAATTTGAATATCTTTATTTGAGTCGGTGCTTTCTAAAAACAGCAACTGTGCCTGCACGATATTTGCCACTTGATCGGTCACCGGCGTTCCCAAAAAGATGATGCGGTCCATCATCAAGCGGGAAAAAACGTCCATTGCGACGGCGTTCATCTGGCGTTCTTCAATAATATTGGGCGTCATTCCGGTTGGAACCATACTGTTGATGGTTTTTTCGTAATAATTTGAATTGACCCCGTGGTCGCTTTCTGCGTATTTTTTGAATTCTTTTCCGAAATCCATAAGTGCTTTCTGTCTAATTGTTCAAAGCGGGCTAAATTTAAATTAAAAAAAGGCGTTAGCCCGCAAAAGTGGTTTAACGCCCTAAAGATACTGGTTTATTTTGTTATGGGTTTACTCATAAACTTCCTTAACAAAATTTTCGTAAGTAATCTCTTTTTCCTGTAATGTTATATTGTTTTTATAGAAATCGAGCAACTTTTTGTTCATCGCCTGCTCAGAGATTTTCTGGGCTTCTTCCTCATTTGAAAGCACGCGCTCAACGATTCCGTCGATTTCCTCGTCACCCATTTGCTGACCGAATTGCGCCATCTGCATTTGCACACGCTCTCTGGTCATGGCTTTAACCTCTTCCATTTCAACCTGAAGGTTGTTTTCCTTGATCAATTTACTTTCGATCAATTGGAAACGAAGTCCCTTTTCACTTTTTTCATATTCTTCTTTAGCTTCATTTGCGTCGAGCTCCTGTTCGCCGTTCACCTGAATCCATTTTTGAAGGAATTTTTTCGGCAGGTCAAAATCGGCTTCCCCGATCAAAGTTTCCGTGACATTGTTCAACAACTTTTGGTCAGCTTGCTGTTCAAATTGCTTTTCAGCATCTTCCTTGATGTGCTCGCGCATTTCTTTTTCAGAAGAGACTTTGCCTTCACTAAAGAGCTTATCAAAAAGCTCTTGGTTGAGTTCGGCCATTTCCTGTTTGTTGATTTCCTTGATTTCAAAATCGATTTTCTTTAAATCAAGATCTTCGGCTTGTTCTTTTGCGATGCCAAATTGAGCGACCATTTGATCGGCATCTTCAGTGACATCCTTAACATTCAACTGCACGACATCGCCCACTTTTTTATCCATCAAAGTTTTACTTTTCGCATCTTCTTTTGGATCAAGTATGGTTAAAGTTGTTTCGTGCTCAATGTCGTTTTCCTCATTTTTAAATTGACCGCGCACCATAAAGTCTTTTTCGACTTTTTCCTGCGGGACCATTTTTCCATACTGCTTGCGCATCGTCTCAACCTGATTGTCGATCATTTCATCGCCGGCAATGATTTTGTATTGGGTTATGGGTTCTTCACGGTCGAGTTTTACATCAAATTCTGGCGCCAGCCCGAGTTCAAACTCAAACAAATAATCATCTTTGTCCCAGTTGAAATCCTGCTGCTCTTTTGGCAAAGGTTGCCCCAGAACATCCAATTTTTCTTCGGTCAAATATTTTTGAATATTTTCCTGAAGCAATTTATTGACTTCATCCACAAGCACCGCCTGGCCATATTGTTTTTTCACCAGCCCCATAGGAACACGTCCCTTTCTGAAGCCTGGAATATTAGCCGTTTTGCGGTAATCTTTCAGAATGCGATCTACCTTTTCTTGATAATCTTCCTTTTCAATATTTACCTTTACGACAGCATTGAGGTCGTCGATTTGTTCTCTTGAAATGTTCATACAGGTGTAGTCTAAATTTAGTTTGCAAAATTACAATTTATACTGCTGCCTGCCAAGTTTTTACCATTTGTGTTTTAGAGAAGTAAAAATGGCTGAATATTGAATAACAAACTCACTCATAAAAGCTGTATGTCGTAGTATCGTATAGTGTAGAATGTTTTTGAAGCGCCACACTGAGCGATAGTCGAAATGTTAAATTTGAAATCGAAGTTGAAGTTGAATTTGAAAATTTTTTAAATATCTGAATAACCCAATAATGAATGCTGAAGTTGAAAATGGACTTATACCGAATGTGATTTTTAATGTCGCATAAATGCTTCTTAAAATCTACCTCGGCATAATAACTTTGAAGAAGTTCTATTCCGGCATTATAAAGCTAAATTGGTATTAAATTGAAATCGAAGTTGAAATCAAAACCGAAAACTTTCTAAAACTTAAAAACTGAGTACGATTAGCTGAATCATCAAATAACTCAATTCCACAACATTCGTGGTAGAAACAATTCATTTTCAACTACTTTTATTCAATCCATTCCCTCTTAAAAAGTAAACAACTAAACTACCATCGACCAAAGCCGATGGGTTTGTATTCCAGCTGAAGCCGGCTAAAGATGACACGCATCCCAACCCCAGCCTCCCCCCCAAGCCTGCTTGGGGGGGGGGTGATTGTGCTCTCAAAAACACTATCCCGAATTCTCGGGACGCCTAAACCTGCCCGCCGTCAATTTCAAAATATGATGGCAGGCGGGGGTGAGGGATTTTCCCTCAGATTGAAACATTGATTTCCTTAGCAATACAAATCCTATTAATCCAGAAAGGATTAAAAGCCGCTTATACACCAAATTATCACATCAGCGCATCAACGCATTATCACACCAACTCATCACCGCATCAACACATCACCACACATCACCACACCAACACATCATCAAATCTTCAAATCAACAAAATTAACACATCATCTCAACCCCTTCCGTTCCCGGCGTTCAAAAATAGAGTATAAAATTGATTGAAAAACAGAAAGCAACACGCTAAAGAATAGCGCCCACCAAAAGCCGTCAATTACAAAACCATCGATCAAAGATTCGACAATAAGCACCAGAACTGCATTGATCACCAAGAGGAACAGCCCAAAGGTCACGACCGTTACCGGCAAGGTAAACAGCACTAAAATCGGTTTTATAAAAACATTCATCAAGCCTAAAAGTGCAGCCACAAAAATGCCGGTCAAATAACCGCTGATATCAACGCCACTCAATAAATTAGAAAGTGCCACCACAATAAAAGCGGAAACAAGTATTTTTAAAACTATTTTCATAACTGATGCAATATATTTTTAGTGTGAATCAGTGTGCTAATTCCACATTTTCGGGATGTTTTTCGTCCCCCTTTTAGGGGGAATCAGGGGGTTAATTCCCAAGTTTTCGCAATGTTTCTTGTCCCCCTTTAGGAAGAACCAGAAGGTTAATCCCCACATTTTCGGATAAAAGTTTGTCCCCCTTTTAGGGGGAACCAGGGGGTTAATTCCCAAGTTTTCGCAATGTTTCTTGTCCCCCTTTAGGGAGAACCAGAAGGTTAATCCCCACATTTGTGGAAAAAAGTTTGCCCCCCTTCTAATGGGAACCAGGGGGTTAACAAATCAGTGAAAAAATTACATTGAAACCCCGCTTAATATTTTACCCATCAATCAACGACCGTGAAATCACGATTTTCTGGATTTCAGAAGTCCCTTCATAAATCTGGGTAATTTTTGCATCACGCATCAGGCGTTCCACGTGATATTCCTTCACAAAACCATAGCCACCGTGAACTTGAACAGCTTCGGTCGTCACCTCCATTGCTGTTTTTGAGGCTTTTAATTTCGCCATCGCGCCGGTAATGTCATAGTTTTCGTGGTTGTCTTTATCTTGCGCTGCTTTCATTACTAAATGCCGGGACGCTTCAATTTCAGTGTACATATCGGCAAGTTTGAAAGCGATTGCTTGGTGATTGCAGATTTCCGTGCCAAACGCTTTTCGGGTTTTACTGTATTCCAGTGCCAGTTCATAAGCGCCAGAAGCAATTCCAAGAGCTTGCGCAGCAATCCCGATGCGTCCACCGGAAAGGGTTTTCATCGCAAAAGAAAAACCAAAACCATCGTCGCCAATGCGGTTTTCCTTGGGCACTTTCACATCGTTAAAACTCAAAGAGTGCGTGTCACTTCCACGGATACCGAGCTTTTTCTCTTTTGGGCCGACTTCAAAACCGTCCCAATCGCTTTCCACGATAAAGGCGTTGATGCCTTTGTGTTTTTTCTCGCGATCGGTTTGGGCAATGATTAAATAATAATCGGCACTGTTGCCGTTTGTAATCCAGTTTTTGGTGCCGTTCAAAATATAGTGGTCGCCTTTGTCGATTGCCGTTGTTTGCTGTGAAGTAGCATCACTTCCAGCTTCGGGTTCACTTAAACAAAATGCGCCAATACTTTCACCGGAAGTCAGTTTTGGCAAATATTTTTCTTTTTGCTCTTTGTTGCCATAGGTTTCAATTCCCCAGCAAACCAATGAGTTGTTTACCGATACGATTACAGAACAAGATGAATCGACTTTGGAAAGCTCTTCCATCACCAGTACATAAGAAATGGTGTCCATTCCACCGCCGCCATATTCCGGCGAAGTCATCATTCCCAAAAAGCCCATTTCGCCCATTTTCTTAACCTCTTCTTTGGGAAAAAGTTCATTTTCATCGCGTTCTATAACGCCGGGTTTCAATTCAGTCTGCGCAAAGTCGCGGGCTGCCTGGCGAATCATTTCCTGTTCTTCGGTAAGCTTAAAATCCATATACAGTATTTTGTGTGTAAGAATAAGGTAAATACCTCAATTTTACAAAGATACTTTTTCAAGTATTATTTATCAATAATTATGACTAATTTTAACCTCGATGAATGCAAAAAGTTACAAAATCATTGGCGTGATGTCAGGAACTTCCCTCGACGGAATTGATTTAGCGGAAGCTATGTTCACACAAAGCGAAAAAGGCTGGGAATATCAAATCAAAACAACGGCAACCATTTCTTATCCTGAATTTTGGAAAAAACGCTTGACAGGAATCCATCAACTTTCTCACACTGAGTTGCAAAAATTGGATCAAAATTACACGCTTTTTTTAAGTCAGAATATAAAGGGCTTCATTCAGGAAAACAATTTGGAACATATAGATGCTGTGGCTTCCCACGGGCACACAGTGTTGCACCAACCCGAAAAAGGCATCACCTTTCAGATCGGGAATTTGCCGCAACTTGCTAAAAACATTGACCAAAAAGTGATTTGCGATTTTCGGGTGCAGGATGTGGGACTTGGTGGTCAGGGCGCGCCACTGGTGCCCATTGGCGACCGTTTGCTTTTTGGTGATTTTGAAGCCTGCTTAAATTTGGGCGGCTTTGCAAATATTTCGCGTGAGCAAAACGGCGGGCGCATTGCCTTTGACATCGGCGCGGTGAACACGGTTTTAAATACTTTGGCAGAAAAAGAAGGAAAAAAATTTGATAAAGGCGGAAAAATCGCAGCTTCGGGAAAGATGGATTTGGGCCTAAAAAAGGAATTGGACCAGCTCGCTTTTTACACCAAAAATCCGCCCAAGTCTTTGGGCATTGAATGGGTCCACGAAAATATTTTTCCCATTTTGGCAACAAGTAAACTTCCGATAAAAGACCAACTGCAAACTTATTGCCAGCACATCACCGAAAAAATAGCGGAATACTTGTCCAATAAAACAGGCGAAAAAACCCTGGTCACCGGCGGCGGCGCTTTTAATTCTTATTTTATTCAGCTTTTACGTGAAAAAACAAATTCTGAAATTTATTTGCCCGATAAAAAACTGATCGATTTCAAAGAAGCCTTGATTTTTGCCTTTCTCGGGGTTTTGCGTTTACGTGGTGAAAATAATGTCCTGAAAAGCGTCACCGGCGCCGAAAAAGACCATTGTTCTGGAAAGGTTTTTGAGCCTTGATAAAGTGAAAATTCTACTATTATCTTAGGTTGCGAGAGATGTTTGTATAGTTAAACTTTCGAGTTGACTTAAGACAAAAGGACGTAGGACTTAAAACTTGATCGATAAAAAATTGATTTTTATATAAATATAGATTTATGGCTATTTGATGATCAGTGTTTTTTGTCCTGCAAGGTCTTTTTTTCGACCTTGTAGGTCTATACAATACCTGCAAGATTTTTAGAAACCTTGAAGCAGAAAAAAGACTTAAAGTATTGTTCTTCCAATGTCTTAACATAGTAATGGAGTAAAGGTGGGTGGAAAAATGAGAATTATAAAACTTAGGCTGTTTTCAAGCTTTTTTTAATAATGAGGGTATTCTAAATTATTGTTGTCCGATTAAAATTTAGAAATCGCCATAAATGCTAAGCTATTAGTTGTTTTGGCTGTTTTAAAAACAGACTTCTTGCCATTAAAATTATCAAATTTTTAGACTTATAAAATTAATTCTTTGTTTTTCAGCTGCATAGCTTTCAAAGAGTTGACAATAAAGTCCTAAGTCTTATATCTTTAAGCGAAGCGGTCTTACGTCTTTTCTCTTACAATTAATGACTTAAAATGTAACCGGTTAATTCCAAAACAAACTGAACCTTTCCTTATATTTGTAACTATTAAAACAAAATTTATGAAAAACCTACTCGAAAAATACGAAAGCAAAGAACCCGAAATCGTCTTCAACTGGCACGACCCTGAAACCGAAGCCGAAGGCTGGACCGTTATCAACTCACTGCGCGGTGGTGCTGCTGGCGGCGGAACGCGGATGCGAAAAGGCCTGGATAAAAATGAAGTGCTTTCTTTGGCCAAAACGATGGAAGTGAAATTCAGTGTTTGCGGCCCACCGATTGGCGGGGCAAAATCCGGGATCAACTTTGATCCAAACGACCCGCGTAAAGCAGGCGTTTTGAAACGTTGGTTCAAAGCGGTTTCACCCTTGCTGAAAAATTATTATGGAACCGGCGGCGATATGAACGTTGAACAAGGCAACGAGGTGATTCCCAATACTGAAAATTGCGGGATTTGGCATCCGCAAGAAGGCGTTTTCACCGGTCATTTTAAAGCCTCAGAAGCTGAAAAAATCAACCGCATCGGCCAACTTCGAAATGGCGTGATCAAAGTCCTGGACAATCCAAAATATTCACCCGATGTGTCACAAAAATATACCGTTGGTGATATGATTACCGGTTTTGGCGTGGCTGAAGCTGTGCGTCATTACTACGAAATTTATGGCGGCGAGGTCAAAGGTAAAAAGGCCGTTGTTCAAGGTTTTGGAAATGTGGGTTCTGCCGCGGCTTACTATCTCACGCAAATGGGTGCAAAAGTTGTCGGAATCCTCGACATTAAGGGTGGCCTGATCAATGAAAATGGATTTTCTTTTGAAGCCATTAAAAAACTGTTTTTAGAAAAAGACGGCAATCAATTGAAGGCTGAAAATATGCTGCCGTTCGACGAAGTCAATGAAAAAATATGGGCCACGGGAACCGATATTTTCGCCCCGTGTGCCGCTTCGCGCTTGATAACAAAGAATCAAATCTCAAAAATGATTGACAATGGATTAGAAGTGGTTTCCTGTGGCGCCAATGTGCCTTTTGCCGACAAGGAAATTTTCTTTGGCGAGATTATGGAATTCACCGATCAGCACATCAGTTTGATCCCGGACTTTATTTCCAACTGTGGAATGGCACGCGTGTTTGCTTACTTTATGGAAAAACGCGTGGAAATGACCGACGAAGCGATTTTTGAGGATGCTTCGAAAACCATACAAGAGGCTCTAAAAAACACCTTTGATCACAATAAAGAAAAAACCAATATCAGCCAAACCGCTTTTGAAATTGCGTTGAAAAAATTGGTTTAAACTAAAAAATTAGACCCCAAAGGTTTGAACTTGTCCGCCGCGGCGGAACCTTTGGGGTCTGATCGCTATATAAAAGAAATCAAAATGAACACCGACAATCTTTCCATCGCTTTAATCCAGGCCGATTTAGCTTGGGAAAACCCAGAAGAAAACCGTCAAAAACTCGAAGCGCAGTGCCGCGAAGTTTCCCCGGAAACCGACTTGATTATCCTGCCCGAAATGTTCCCGACCGGGTTTTCAATGCAGGCCGAAAAACTCGCCGAAACTGCTGAAGGCGAAAGTTTTCAGTGGATGAAAAAACTGGCCAAAACAAAAGATGCCGCGGTTACCGGAAGTATCATTTCCTCAGAAAACGGCAACTATTACAACCGGCTTTATTTTGTATTTCCCAATGGGGATCACGAAACTTACGACAAAAAACACCTGTTCACATTTGCCGACGAACACAAACATTATTCCGCTGGGAAAGAGCGCTTAATTGTAGAGTATAAAGGTTGGAAAATTTGTCCGTTGGTATGTTATGATCTGCGCTTCCCTGTTTGGGCGCGCAACACCGAAGATTTTGATTTGCTGATTTTTATCGCCAATTGGCCCGCCAAACGCAGTGACGCTTGGAATACTTTGCTCAAAGCACGCGCCATTGAAAATATGTGTTATGTCGCTGGTATCAACCGTGTGGGCGTTGATGGAAACGACCTTCCTTATAATGGTCATTCCGCGGTTTATGATGTTTTGGGGAAACAGATTTCGACCACCGAAAAGGAATCTGTTTTCACGGAAACTGTTGAACTCAAAAAAGAAGATTTAGAGCAAGCCCGAAACCAATTTTCGTTTCTCAAAGACCGCGACGGGTTTGAATTGACTTGAACCAATCATTGGTAATTTAAAAATTTTCACGTAAGATCAATTTAGTTTTATAATGCTGTAATAGATTATAATACCGAATGGACTACAATATTAGTTTTATTGAGGTTCAGCCCTTTAACCGTCTCTCGGGGTTATACCCATAGGTTTTAAGAAAAACAGAGTTGATTGTTGTAAGAAGTATTTATGCGATATTACAATCAATTCAGTAGTAGCCCAGATTTAGAATGACACAATTTTTATCCAACAAATTTTCGGCTTAAGCAGAAAATTGAAAATTTACAACTTTTGAACTACATCCCAATTCTTTCTCAAATCTAACGCCTTCCGATAGTGCCTCACTTCTTCGGGTTGGGTTTTATCGAGAAAAGTGCCCGGATCCCATTTTCCATTCGCATTATCGTCATAAATCAAGCGCACAAAATAAGTTCCCGGGTCGATATAACGAAATTCAAATTTATTGCCTTCCTCTTTTGTGTGTGTTTTTTCAAACTTGATTTCACCTTCTTCATCCACCAGCTGAAGCAGAACGGGAAAACGCTTTAATTTTTGAAGGCTCAAGGTTAAATTTGATTTTGAAGCATATTCAGGCGTGCTCAAGCTATAGTTCAAGGTGTCATTTTTTGTATTATAAAAATCAGTGATAGCACCCGGTAAAGCCTGAATGAAATAACGCTGTTTTTCGTCCTTTTCAAATTTAAAATGCACTTCGTTATAAAGGCTGTCCAATTTCACGGAATAATCCACCAAAACAGAATCTTTATCGCGGATTTCAAACTTGGTGGTATCCAAATTTTTGATGGGCGTGTTGCTCAAAATTTTAAATTCCTGATGAAAGGAAATCGCGCCAGAAGGCTTGGCCTTCAAAGTCAGGGAATCCTTTTCAACATCGCGCGGCACAATTTCCAAAGTGTCGCGATAGTTTTTTTGAGTTATTTCAAAAAGCAAACTATCGGCCTTGATGAAGGGTTCATAATAATAATGAAGCGTGTCGGTTTTGCGATCGCGGTAATAGGAAGAACGAAAATCTTCGGGGGCGTTCAGAAGTTCAATTTTTGGCTGTGAAAGCTCACCTTCAAAGCCAAAAATAAAATGCTTTTTAGTCACTTGATTTGGACGTTTCACCTCAAAATCCAGAATTCCTTTAAACACTTGAAGGTTAAAAAGCGAATCGTTAGGCAATTCAATTGGATCTTTCAAATATCCAATTTTATCTGATTTTGGGTCATATTGATAGTTGTTGTTTTTATCGATCAGCGCCACAATCTGATATTTTCCCGCCTTCATATTTTCCATTTTGAAAGTGTTGACCGTGTCCTTGGTATAAGCTAAATAAGTTCCCGGCTTTTCATAAATTGTGGAATCAGTATAAACCGAGTCCATTCTATAAAGCATCACCGTAGCGTTTTTCTTCATTTTAGATTGCAGGGCATCGTCCACGCGGCCAGAAATGGAAAGTGAATCCAGGTCATCGCCGGTGGAAAAAACATATTTAAAAAATGGTAATGGATTGCCTTCCGTATTGTCGGTGATGCTCTTACCAAAATTTATGGTGTAAGTGGTGTTTTCAGCAAGTGTGTCCCCAATAATCACAGTAATTTCTTTGCTTGCCGTTCCCAAGGGGCGGATCTCGGGCTTGGGGTCCATCGGTGGCGAAATGATCACCTGTCGCTGAGGTTTTTCCAATTTTATGTACTCATCAAACTGGATTTTAATTTTTTTAGCTGAAAAATTAGTGGAAAAGTTATAAGGTTGCGCGTTTACAAAAGCCGGCGGAATGCTGTCTTTGGGGCCGCCAGTGGGCATTCCGCGTTTTGCGCAGCCACCTGAATTGAGCAGTAAAAAGAGCATTGCGCCCGTCGCCAGTAAAACCCGCATTATTTTTTTTGCCATCATCGCTGCAAAGGAACGATAAATTTATCAATTCTTTTCACGGGGTTTTGATTGCTCTTCTTTGTGTTGCTTCTCTTTAAAGCGGTCCCTAAAATTTCGCCTCCGGCGTTTTTCATCCCGGCCTTTATTACGGTGGTTGTTGCCCATGACCAATAAAAACAGCAAAGCCAGAACAACGACGAGAATAATGAGTTGGGTCTGTCCAGAAAATTGATCGAGCATAATTGAAGGTTTATCAGGAAATTTAAAGATAATGAAAATCTTCCTGAGTGAGAAGGTACTTGGATTTCACTTATTTTTTTTGCTTGCTTTAAAACACTGGGAACCTAAAAAAAGTTCCACCTGCAAGGTTTTTTTAACCTTGTAGGTGTTTTGTTTTATACCTACAGGGTTTGTTAAACCTTGCAGGAAAAGACTTATAAGTTTCGACAGGCCAAACCGAAGTGATTCTAAAATTGAATAAACTTATTGGTATAATACTGAAAGACTATAAATAAAAAGCAGACTTTTTACGTAAACTAACTCCCCTCTTCTTTAAGGCGGGTGTTGGTTTGTCTTTAACTAAAATTAAATTCAGTTGAATCCCATATTTTCAGAATTATCTTAAGAGTATAATTTTCCATTTAAAAAACATTTAGAATACCAAAAACCAAACACCCCAATCCCGATAAAATTTTCCAAATGTTATCGGGATCACCTCTGCCTCACCGTCAGGCCGGTCTCTTGAAAGCCTGTGCGCTGGGGCGTAGAGGGGAATGCACTGCGTAAAATCTCAAACCCGAACCTTAAAATCTTCCCTTGCTTGTTCGGTTCTAAAAAAGAGCATTCCCCAAAAAAACAGATCAATACTTTGGCAAGTTTTGGGGTGATTTTTCAATGTTCCCCACTTCTTTTCAATCGCTTCGTTTTTGTGAATTCCATCGATAATTAAAACGCTATTTTTCGTCAAAGAGGGTGAAACATTTTCAAAAATTTTTGGGATTGTTTCTGCGGAAATACTCGTGTCCACAAAAACCAGATCGGCTGGGAAAGGTTCTTTTTTTTGACGGTCAAACTGGTCTAAAGGCTTAGGTTTTTGTGTAAAAAATTCAGGATTTTTGTCATTTTCACTTAAGCTAAATAAAAAACACTTTTGAAGTTCTTGCTTTTCAATTACCGAAATACTTAAGCTTGGTTTTTCCGCAAAAACCAATGCATTTTCAACGGAAAAATAATTCAAGATGCGAAACATCAATTTCGCTTTTTTCAACGGATTATTTACGCGTATGCGACGCCTTTCCTTTTTTAAAAACTGCACCGCAGCCCGATCGGTTTTGCCGTAAAAACATTTGGTCACTAAGTGATAAACGAAAGGCGAGTGAATGCCGTGTTGATTAGTGCTGTTCAGCAGAAATCCCAGGTACTTTTTAAACCGCCAAACCATTTTAAAATTCTTCCAGTTTTGCCGAAAGCTCAAACCAGCGCGCTGTTTTTTTATCGATTCCGTCAATAATTTTCTGCAGTTCTTCAGACTTTTCCCGCACATCTTCGGGGTTTAGATCTGCCTGAAAATCTTTCTGCATTTTTTCTTTTTTGCGCTCCAGTTTGGTGATGTCGTTTTCCAGGCGTTTGTGCTCTTTTTGCTCTTGATAAGAAAGCGCTTGGGTTTGGTTTTGTTGTTGAGGTTTAGCGGTTTCCTGAGCAACTTTTTTCCCAGTTGGCTTGTCGCGTTTTTCCTGGATTTTCAAGTCGCGGTATTCCCTGAAATCTGAATAATTGCCAGGAAAATCCTGAATGCTAGTGTCGTCTTTAAATACAAAAAGGTGATCGATAATCTTGTCCATAAAATAGCGGTCGTGAGAAACCACAACCAAGCAGCCGGGAAAATCCATCAAGAAATTTTCAAGGACGTTCAAGGTGACAATATCGAGATCGTTTGTCGGCTCATCGAGGATCAGAAAATTTGGGTTTTGAATTAAAACCGTACAGAGATAAAGTCGTTTTTGCTCGCCACCGCTGAGTTTTTCTACAAAATCATACTGCTTTTTCCGGCTGAAGAGAAAGCGCTCGAGCAACTGTTGCGCCGACAATGTGCGGCCGTGTTTCAGCGGAATAAAATCGCCAAATTCACGGATTACTTCAATCACTTTTTGGCCCTTTTTAATCTGAATTCCGTTTTGGGTGTAATACCCAAATTTAATGGTTTCACCCACCACAATTTTTCCGGTGTCAGAAGTGATTCCACCGGTCAGAATATTTAGAAATGTAGATTTTCCGCTACCGTTGTTTCCAACAATTCCCAGGCGTTCGCCAGGTTGAAAATTATAATTCAGTTTTTCAAATAGTGTTTTCCCGTCATAGGCTTTTGAAATATTATGCAGTTCAACAATCTTTTTTCCAAGGCGTTGCATATTGAGTTCCAGTTCGACTTTGTGATCGTCGCGGCGTTTTTTTGCACGTTCTTTTATGCCTGAAAAATCATCAATTCGCGATTTTGATTTTGTCGTCCGCGCTTTTGGTTGACGGCGCATCCACTCGCGTTCTTTTTTGTAAAGTTGCTGTGTTTTTTCGTGCGTTGCCTGCTCGACTTGTTTCCGTTGTTCTTTTTTTTCGAGATAATAGCTGTAATTCCCTTTATAGGAATAAAGGATGCCGTCCTCGAGCTCGATGATTTCGTTGCAAATACGCTCGAGGAAATAACGGTCGTGCGTCACCATTAAAAGCGTGAAATTTTCGCGCTGAAAAAAACTTTCCAGCCATTCGATCATTTCCATATCGAGGTGGTTGGTCGGCTCATCGAGGATCAACATATTTGGGCGGTCGAGAAGGATTGTCGCCATTGCCAAACGTTTTTTCTGTCCGCCGGAAAGCGCGCTGACTTTTTTATTGAGGTCAGTCAGTTTAAAAATGCTCAAAATCTGCTGGTATTCGGTTTCAAAATCCCAGGCGTTTTGAACTTCCATCAAATCAAAAGCCTTTTGATACTCATCTTGATCTTCAGGGTTTTGAAGCGCTCTTTCATAGCGGTGAATAATGTCCAGCGTTTCATTTTCAGAGGCAAAAACGGTTTCTTCGATCGTAAGTTTAGGATCTAAATCAGGTTCTTGTTCCAAAAAAGAGACCTTTATCCCGTTGCGGTAAATCACCTGGCCTTCATCTGGCGGTTCTTTTTCTGAAATTATGTCCAGCAGCGAGCTTTTTCCTGTGCCGTTTTTAGCGATCAAGCCAACCTTTTGGCCTTGGTTGATGCCAAAAGAAATGTCCTCAAAAAGCAGGCGTTCGCCGTAAGCCTTTGCAATATGTTCAACAGAGAGATAATTTACCAAATCAATTTTTTTTGCAAAGTAAGTAAAATTTGAACGGGCGGGAACGATTGTTTTTGGGAAGTTATATCATTTTATTTAGGTCTATATATAGTGGGTAATAAAAAACTGTGGAATAGTTATCTGGTCGAGCGTCCCTCCCGAATACTCGAGATCGGGAAGACCTAATGATCTCTCGACTTTAGCCTGTCTTGAGCTCAGTCGAAAGGCTCGAGGTGACAGTTTCGATAAACAACTCAGTAGTTTACCCACTCAAAACAACATAGAGCCAAGTTAAAATTGGCTGAGTTTTTGCTTATTCAAAGATTAATTCAAAATTGAAGCCATGTTTGGGTATTATATTTTAATAGGTGTTGTGATGCTTGCCAGTTGGTATGTGAGCCATAAGTTGAAGTCTAAATTCAAGAAATATTCAAAAGTTCAATTGCAAAACGGAATGAGCGGTGCTGAAATTGCCCGAAAAATGCTTGCCGATAATGGAATAACCGATGTTGAAGTGAAATCGACCTCGGGAAAACTGACCGATCATTTCCATCCAACAAAAAAGGTTATCAATTTAAGTGAATCAGTTTACAACAAGCGTAATGCCGCCGCGGCTGCTGTCGCCGCACACGAATGTGGACACGCCGTGCAACAGGCAAAATCATATGGCTGGTTAAATATGCGCAGCACTTTGGTGCCAGTTGTGAGCGTGGCTTCCAGGTTTAGCCAATTTGTCATTTTCGGCGGGTTGATTTTAATGATGATCAATTTAGCGGGTTTTGGACAAATGGTGCTTTTGGCGGGAATTATCCTGTTTGGCTTGGGAACGCTTTTCAGTTTTATCACCCTGCCGGTAGAATATGACGCTTCAAACCGGGCTTTAGCTTGGTTAAAAACTGAAAATGTGGTGACACAGGAAGAATTCAAACAATCTGAAGATGCACTGAAATGGGCCGCACGGACTTATGTTGTCGCGGCTATAGGTTCATTGGCGACGCTGCTCTATTTCATCAGTATTTTTATGGGAAGGGATTAGTCCTGAGCTGTATCACAACTACATTAAAATGAAAAAAGCAGGAGCTCAAAGGGGTTCCTGCTTTAATTTGTTTACCTCAAATATTATTTGGTCATCAACACATTGTCAATTACATGAATAATGCCGTTGGACTGCATCACATCGGCGGTAGTCACTTTTGCCATGTTTCCTGCTTTGTCTTTAATCATAACATTCCCGTTTTTTTTCATCGCCGTAAGTTTCGCACCATTCAAGGCTTTAAAAGAATATTTCCCATCATTACTTTCGATGGCATTCATTAAATTTTTAGCGGTAACTTTACCTGAAACGACGTGATATTTCAAAACGTCTTGCAACATTTTTTTGTTTTCGTCTTTCAAAAGATTTTTTACTGCTCCATTGGGCAATTTTTTGAAAGCTTGATTGGTAGGTGCAAAAACGGTAAAAGGACCATCACCTTGCAGTGTTTCGGCCAGTCCAGCTTTTTTAACTGCGGCGACCAGGGTTGTGTGGTCATTTGATTCTATCGCATTTTCAACGATATTTTTAGAAGGGTACATTTTGGACCCGCCAACCATTTTGGTTTGCGCAAAACTTGCCGTTCCGACTAAAATGGTAACACATAAGATGAATTGTTTAAATACATTCAGTTTCATAATATTAAGTTTTAAGGTTTAAAAAATCAAGATAAATATACTGCAATTATTTTACAATTTAAATAATTTTACATTTTTATTAATTATTTTCGGTTTAAAGGGGTGAATATGAAAATTATTACCAATAAAAATTACAAAATTAAATCAATTGACCAGAGCTGATTGCTTAGTTTTGTAAAAACTTGGGTTCGATCATTTTCTTGCCGGTCGGCTTTTAGGTCTGTGTGTTGAGCTGTTTCCATTTGTTTTGGGACAACTCGATATAGGATGTGAGAGTTAGTTTTTAAAAACATAATATTGAGTTTTTTATATAATTTTCACGCAACTTGAGAGCTCAATTAGTACAAGAAGCATTTATGCGATATCACAAATCACATTCGGTATTAGAGCTATAAGACCGTCGAATAAATTGTAAAAAATTAATAGTACCTTTATCCAAAAGCCTGTGATGTTAACAAGCGCACCTTGGCATTATTATGTAATGGCCGCTATTTATATGCTGGCCGGGCTCAATCACTTTCGAAGGCCGGAGCTCTATTTGAAAATTATGCCACCATATTTGCCTAAACCTCAATTTTTGGTAGGCTTGAGTGGTGTTTTGGAAGTTTTGGCCGGAATTGGGTTATTAGTTGCGGCAACAAAAAGCACTGCCATTTACCTTATTATAGCTTTACTTTTTTCATTTTTTACCGTTCATATTTATATGCTGATTTCTGAAAAAGCAGGAATGGGCCTTCCAAAAATTTTACTTTTTTCACGCCTTCTGCTTCAGTTTGGATTGATTTGGTGGGCTTTCAACTATTTAGGTACATAGTTCCAAAAATTCGTGCCCTCAATTTAAACTAAAGGTGCTGATCAATTCAATGCCGTCGGTGTTATATTCATATTGATAGAGCATTTCGCCGCCCACCATCAATAGAATTTCTTCAAGTGGGATCACGTCAAAAGTTTCAATATCTTCAAAATGATCCAGCATAAAAAGTTCTGGTGTTTGTTGGGCATCATAAATTTTCAAGCCTTGACTTCCATCGCAAACAAACAATAAATCGTTTTTAATCCCTAATCCATAAGGCTCTGTCAGCTCATAAACGGCTTCTACTTGCGGATCGGTTTTATCGGAAATATCAATGACTTCCAATTGGCTGAGTTCCTGGCCGCAGTTATTGCCACCACGAATTGTTACATAAGCCTTATCATCTTGAACCACCACAGGATCGCAACCCACAACGTGCCGGATATTTGAAATATATTCTGGGGACCTGCGGTCAGATATTTTATAAATGAACATTCCATTTGGGCTTCCGAGGTATAAAAAATCACCCTGATTAAAAATTGTTTCAATATTAAAGCTGGTATTTATGCTGTTTACCCTTTGTGGACTTGCAGTATTTTGAATGTTAAAAACATCAATTTCACCTGGCGAAACGGTATAGAGGAAATTGTCCACGATTTTAAACCTAGCCAAAGAGCCTCCGGTGCCCGTTGATCCTGAGGCATCACCAACAGCAGGACCTGCATTGAATACAGGTCCTTCTGGAACTTCCCTGGTTTCTGTTCGTGTGGTGTAACCCGTAATTATCTCGCTTGAAAAATCGACGTTTCGATAATCCACTGAAGAAACGCCCGAAGGAACCGGCGGTTGATAAGGCTCAAAAACATTTTCCAGACGGTGGTCTATTTCAATTTGATCAATATTGCCAATATCAAAAACCACTAAATCCCTTCCGCTGTTTGCATACAATTTATCATTCCTAACGGCAACATCGGTGTTTCTTGGGATTTTCAAAAAATATTTTTTCACCGGGCTCTCAGGGGACCGGTTATCTAAAATATGGACACCTTTCAAGTCATCATTGATAAAAATGTAATTTTGGTAAGCATAAATTTTACCTGACTGTTCAATGATTTTTGGCTCTTGAACTTCTGTTTGGGACCTAAAATCAGCTAGTGACGCAGTTTCTGGGACAGCGACTTTATAGTTAACTGTTCGTGTTCCACTATCGTCATCATTGCTGCAAGCCCCGCAAACAATCAGAAAACAAAGCAATCCGTATAACTTTTTCATAACAATTTCATTTTTAATGACTTGGAAAGGTATAAAAATAAATTCAAAGCCTTGCATAAATTGAAAATTACCGAAGCTGTCAGTTTGTCAGAACATCAAATTCCTTATCTTTGCAAATTGATTTGATTTGAATCACAAGGATTATGGAGAAGGTAATTGACGAAAACAAACAAGGAACAGCAGTTGGAGCACCGGCCAAGAAAGGTAATGGCAAGAAAATGATGATCGAAAGCTACGGCTGCGCCATGAATTTTAGCGACAGCGAAGTCGTCGCATCCATCATGGCTGCTGAAGGTTATGAAACGACCCAAAACCTGGAAGAGGCCGACCTGGTTTTGGTCAACACCTGTTCCATTCGTGAGAAAGCTGAGCAGACGGTGCGCAAACGTTTGGAAAAATACAACGCTGTCAAAGAGCACAACCCAAAAATGAAAGTTGGCGTCCTGGGCTGTATGGCAGAGCGTTTAAAAAGCAAATTCCTCGAACAGGAAAAAATAGTCGATCTGGTCGTGGGCCCAGATGCTTATAAGGACTTGCCAAATCTAGTGGAAGAGGTTGAAGATGGCCGCGATGCAATTAACGTGCTTCTGTCCAAAGATGAGACTTATGGCGATATTTCGCCCGTGCGTTTGCAAAGTAATGGCGTTTCCGCCTTTGTCTCTATTACACGCGGTTGCGATAATATGTGCACCTTTTGTGTAGTTCCGTTTACGCGCGGCCGCGAGCGAAGCCGTTCGCCACAGAGCATCGTTCAGGAGGTTCAGGATTTGGCGGCAAACGGCTACAAAGAAATCACCTTATTGGGGCAAAATGTGGACAGCTATCTTTGGTATGGCGGTGGCTTGAAAAAAGACTTCAAAAAAGCATCGCCAATGCAAAAAGCCACGGCGGTAAATTTCGCTGATTTACTGGAAATGTGTGCTAATGCAGAACCTAAAATGCGCATCCGTTTTTCCACGTCAAACCCACAGGATATGACTCTTGATGTGATTGAAACGATGGCAAAACACCGCAATATCTGTAATTATATTCACTTACCGGTACAAAGCGGAAGCGACCGGATTTTAAAAAAAATGAACCGCTTGCACACCCGCGAAGAATATTTTGAACTCATCGACAACATCAGGAAAATCATTCCCGATTGCGGGATTTCTCAGGATATGATTGCCGGTTTTCCCACAGAAACCGAAGAGGACCAGCAAGATACCTTGTCGCTGATGAAGAATGTCAAATATGATTTTGGCTATATGTATAAATATTCCGAGCGTCCCGGAACGGTCGGTGCGCGTAAGTTTGAAGACGATGTGTCGCCAGAAGTCAAAAAACGCCGTTTACAGGAGATCATCGATTTACAGCTCAAGCATTCGGCTTACCGAACTAAACAGCACCTTGGTAAAACCGAGGAAGTGTTGATTGAAAAAGAGTCTAAAAAATCTGATCAGGAATGGGCGGGGCGGAACACGCAAAACACAATGGTGGTTTTTCCAAAAGAAAATTATCAGGTCGGTGATTTTGTAAACGTAAAAATGAACGATTGCACCAGCGCCACTTTAAAAGGTGAGGCTGTGGGGCTGTCGGAGAATAATTAATCTATACTTCAGACCCCAAAGGTTCATTTAGATCGTGTAAAAAAACCTTTGGGGTCTGAAATTATTAAAGAATTGAAAGCTTAAAAAGTTTTAGATCACAAGGGCTGGAATTTGTCCGTCGAGGCGGAAACCTTTGGGGCCTGAGCTGGAATATTTTTATGAAAAAGGTGTAAATCATTAAATTTATTTCCCAAAATTGGCAGTATTGAATTAGGGTTAAATGCGAAAATTTAATTTGAGTTTAAAAAATCAATCACATGCAAAAAAACGATCTTAATAGAGAATGGAAATAAAAAAAATTACAATGAAGGCATACAAGTATTATTTTACAAACCGGCTTCAAGCTTCATCTGATGAAATGAGGAGCATAAATTTCCCCTTTGGGGATTAAGGGGAATATGGAATCAGTTCAAGCAGTAAAACAACGATTTGAAATCATCGGTAACGATGCCGGGCTCAACCGAGCGATTGAAAAAGCAGTTCAGGTGGCGCCGACCGATATTTCAACACTCGTCACTGGTGAAAGTGGCGTCGGGAAAGAGAGTATCCCAAAGATAATACATTCACTTTCACACCGAAAACACAATAAATATATTGCTGTCAATTGTGGCGCCATCCCAGAAGGCACGATCGACAGCGAATTATTTGGTCATGAAAAAGGCGCCTTTACCGGGGCGACAAAAACGCGTCAGGGTTATTTTGAAGAAGTTGACGGCGGCACAGTTTTTCTCGATGAGGTGGGTGAACTGCCTTTGACCACGCAAGTGCGGTTGTTGCGGGTTTTGGAAAATGGCGAATTTATAAAAGTGGGATCTTCCAGTGTTCAAAAAACCGATGTGCGCATTGTCGCAGCCACGAATATGAATATGCTGGAAGCCATTAAAAAACAGAAATTCAGGGAAGACCTTTATTACCGATTGACGACAATTGAGATCCATTTGCCACCATTGCGCGATCGAAAAGAGGATATTCATCTGCTGTTCAGGAAGTTTGCTTCTGATTTTGCTTTAAAATATAAAATGCCCACGGTCCGGCTTAATGATGATGCCGTGCGATCTTTATTGAATTACCCCTGGGGAGGAAATATTCGTCAATTGCGCAATATCGCCGAACAGCTTTCTGTATTGGAACAAAAACGCAGTATTGACCGGGATATCCTAAAGGCATATTTACCCGAAATAGGGAATAACCTGCCCGCGGTGATTTCAGAAGATCGCAAAAAAGATGATTTTAGCAATGAGCGCGAAATCCTTTACAAGGTTCTTTTTGACATGAAAAATGATATCAATGATCTGAAAAAGCTCACGATGGAACTGATGCAAAACGGGGACAGCGAAAAGGTGAAAGATGATAACGAAGGCTTGATCCAAAAAATTTATGGCGAAAATGAAGAGCAAGAAGCCAATCAAGAAGAACTGGAAGACCAGATGGACGTGCTTCAAATTCCAGAGCATAAAAACAAAGAGCCCCGAAAACCAGAGCCTGAAGACGATCCTTATTCTTTTGCCGAAGATATAGAGGAGGAAGAAACCCTTTCGCTTCAGGACAAGGAATTGGAACTCATTGAAAAATCACTGGAACGCCACAGCGGAAAGCGAAAAGCAGCCGCCAAAGACCTGGGTATCAGCGAGCGAACGCTTTACCGTAAAATCAAATATTATGGGCTTTAGAAATTTTATGGATTTGAAAAAAGCTTTGTTTTGGCTTGGTTTGAGTGTGGTTTGTTTCATTCAGGCCTCATGCGGATTTTATTCCTTGAGCGGCGCTAATGTTGGGGATGCGGAAACCTTTCAAGTCGTGCGGTTTCAAAATCAGGCAGATCTGGTCGAGCCGGGAATCGACCGGCAGTTTACGCTGGCGCTTGAAAATTTGATTCTAAATCAAACCGGTCTTTCTTTAGTTACTTCTGGTGGCGATCTTCGCTATGAAGGTAATATTACTGAATATTATGTCTCGCCGATGACGTCCACCGCTCAAAGTACAGCCGCGCAAAACCGTTTGACCATTGCCGTGAACGTGCGTTTTTACAATAATCTGAACCCTGAAAAAGATTTCGAAAAGAAATTTTCGTTTTATTTTGACTATCCGGCCAATCAGCAATTAAACGGATCAACGCTTGATGCGGCGGTCGAACAGATCTATGACAGGATAACCCAAGAAATATTTAATGAATCTTTAACCGATTGGTGAAAAATGGATAAAAAGCATTTCATAACACTTTTGCATAAAAATTTAGATCCCTCGGCCGCGGAAACTGAAGAACTTTCAGGAATGCTTGCCGAATATCCTTTTTTTCAGTCTGCCCTTGCTTTGCGATTGAAAGGTTTGCACCAGCATCAAGGTTTTGCATATAATTCAGCCTTAAAAAAAACCGCTGCCCACACCATCAACCGCGGGGTTTTATTTGATTACATCACTTCTGAGGATTTTCAGCAGCACAAGACAGCGGCAAAAATTCAAAAACGCGAATCACCGGAACAAACCATCATTCGGGACGGCGACCTAGGCGTCAATCAGCAAGAGGCGGAACAAGTCCTCGACCCAGGTTTATTTCTGAAGAAAGGGGAAGAATTAGAGGCGGAGAAGTCGCCTTTGGAAAACGAAGGGATATCAGGCGATCAAAACGATACAGAAAAAACACCGGCAAATTTTGATAGAACTAAAGCGCATTCATTTTCAGATTGGTTAAGATTGACAAAAGCCAAGCCCATTGAGCGAAAAGTTGACGCTTCCGCAGAAAAAGAGGAAGAAAAAAACCCTGATCGGCATGAAAAAATCATCGATGAGTTTATTGCCAATAAACCAAAAATAAAACCTTCAGCAGAGCAAAAAAAGCATCCAGAAATGCGCACAACCCACACTAATCAAAGCTTGATGACAGAAACTTTGGCCAGGGTCTATTGGGATCAAAAGAACTATGACCGCGCTATTCAATCTTATAAGATATTAATTTTGAAAAATCCCGAAAAAAGTGGTTTCTTTGCAGATCAAATTCGCGCAATTGAAGAAATAAAGGAAAAAAAATAATTTATGAGTACGTTTACAATATTTCTCGCATTAATCATCATCGTGTCCTTTCTATTGGTCATTGTGGTTATGGTTCAAAACCCTAAAGGCGGCGGACTGTCTTCCTCGTTTGGCGGGGGTGGAGCCTCACAAGGCGGTGGCGTCAAGAAAACCGGTGACTTTTTGGACAAGGCCACCTGGACACTTGCCACTGTTCTGCTGGTTTTGATCTTGCTTTCCAATGTTTCCATTATGGACAGCAGCAGTTCCAAAAGCCGCATTATCGATGAGGGCAATATACCCACAGCACCTGCACAAAATCAAACCCGTCCCACAACACCTGGTTCCCCTGGTGGAGCGAACTAAAATAATAGCAGCCAATAAAGGATTGCTTAACGGAGTTAAAATGCTTAAAAAATGCCAACTTGTCACTAAGTTGGTGTTTTTTTATGCTTAAAATCTAAAAATGACAGCTTTTTTGGAGTGGCATAATTTTAGACTTAATTAGGGAAAGAAAAAATTTCACTTTAAAAACTTAGCAATATGGCTTTAAAATTTAAACCTCTGGCTGACCGTGTGGTCGTTGAGCCGGTTGAAGCTGAAAGTAAAACAGCTGCAGGGATATATATCCCCGATTCCGCAAAAGAAAAACCACAGCACGGCAAAATTGTCGCTGTTGGAAAAGGAACAAAAAAACATGAGATGACCGTGAAAGAAGGCGATAAAGTCCTTTACGGAAAATTTGCTGGATCAGAGTTGAAACTCGACGGTAATGACTATCTCATTATGCGTGAAGACGATATTCTGGGAATCCTGTAAACTCAAATTAATTGACTAATCATTTTAAAAATATTTAAAAATGGCTAAAGACATAAAATTTAATATCAATGCCCGCAATGGAATTAAGCGCGGTGTAGATGCACTCGCGGACGCTGTGAAAGTAACTCTCGGCCCACGTGGAAGAAATGTAATTATCAGTAAATCATTTGGCGCTCCTGTTGTTACGAAAGATGGAGTAACCGTTGCCAAAGATATTGAGCTTGAAAACCCACACGAAAATATGGGAGCTCAAATGGTAAAAGAAGTTGCTTCAAAAACAAATGACCTCGCTGGTGACGGAACTACAACAGCAACAGTTCTGGCTCAAGCAATCGTTCAAGAAGGTTTGAAAAACGTTGCTGCCGGAGCTAACCCAATGGAATTGAAAAAAGGTATTGACAAAGCAGTCAAAGCCTTGACAAATGACTTGGAAAAGCAAACCGTGGAAGTCGGCAGCTCTTCTGAACAAATTAAACAAATTGCCTCAATTTCTGCTAATAACGATGAATTGATCGGCGACTTGATTTCAAAAGCTTTTGGAAAAGTTGGGAAAGAAGGTGTGATCACCGTTGAAGAAGCAAAAGGAACAGAAACTTATGTGGACGTGGTAGAAGGAATGCAGTTTGACCGCGGTTACCTTTCACCTTATTTCGTTACCGATAGTGAAAAGATGACCACTAATCTGGAAGATCCTTATATCTTAATTGTTGACAAGAAAATTTCAACGATGAAAGATTTAATGCCGGTCCTTGAGCCAGTTGCGCAAAGTGGAAAACCATTGATGATCATCGCTGAAGATGTCGATGGCGAAGCGCTCGCAACACTTGTCGTCAATAAATTGCGTGGTTCATTGAAAATCGCTGCTGTTAAGGCACCAGGATTTGGGGACCGCAGAAAACAAATGCTCGAAGACATCGCCATTTTAACCGGTGGGACCGTGATTTCTGAAGAAGCCGGACACACCCTTGAAAATGCCACACTTGAGCAGCTCGGTACTGCTGAAAAAGTGAGCATGGATAAAGACAATACGACACTTGTCAACGGTGCTGGCGATGATGAACAGATTAAAAACCGCGTCAATCAGATCAAAGCGCAGTTAGAAAATAATACTTCCGACTATGACAGTGAAAAACTGCAAGAACGCTTGGCTAAATTAGCTGGCGGGGTTGCAGTGCTTTACGTCGGTGCGGCTTCTGAAGTTGAAATGAAAGAGAAAAAAGACCGCGTTGACGATGCCCTTCACGCGACACGCGCTGCCGTGGAAGAAGGAATTGTTGCCGGTGGTGGTGTCGCTTTGGTCCGTGCCAAAGAAGTTTTGGCTAAAATAAAGGCTGAAAATAAAGACGAAGAAACTGGAATTCAAATCGTGCACCGCGCCATTGAATCTCCATTGCGCACAATTGTTGAAAATGCTGGTGGAGAAGGATCAGTTGTAATCAGCAAAGTGATTGAAGGTAAAAAAGGTCATGGATATGATGCGAAAAGTGAAAGCTATGTCGATATGATGAAAGCTGGAATCATCGATCCCAAAAAAGTAACGCGAATTGCCCTTGAAAATGCAGCTTCCGTTGCTGGAATGATCTTGACGACTGAATGTGCACTTATTGACATTCCTGAAGATAACGATAGCGCCGGTGGTGGCGGTGGAATGCCACAAGGCGGAATGGGCGGTGGAATGCCCGGAATGATGTAATTTTGTGAGACCCGCATTTCAAAACGCCGCAGGCTTTTGCAATGTGATGGTCGAACTAATCCCTACCGAATACTCGGGATGGGTATCTTATTTCTAAAAAAAGTCAGGCCCCAAAGGTTTTAAAATCTTTGGGGTCTGTTTTTTGGAGTATGTCAGTTATAGTTTAAACAAAATACACCCCAAAGATCCAGCAGACCTTTGGGGTGTTTTCATTTACAATCAAATTCAGATTTAAAAATCAAGCTGATAATTTTTACCAATATTATCGGCCTTGCTGTGATCGACTTTTAAATCTTTGATTTTTCCAGTTTTTAGATCATAAACCCAACCGTGGACTTTCAAATCCTGGCCGCTTTTCCAGGCATTTTGAACAATGCTGGATTTTGCAAGGTTTTTCACCTGTTCTTCCGTGTTGAGTTCCACATAGCGATCGAAGCGCTCATCATCATTTTTGATAGCGTCGATTTCCTTGTTGTTGAAACGGTATGTGTCTTTAATGTGCCGCAACCAATTGTCGATCAAACCAACCGGTTGATCGCCCATCGCTGCCTTAACACCGCCACAACCATAGTGTCCACAAACGACAATATGCGGCACCTGTAGCGCGTTGACCGCATAATCCAGTACGCTCAAGGCATTCATATCTGAATGCAAAACCATATTTGCAATATTACGGTGCACGAAAACTTCCCCCACATCGGCGCCAATCACATCATTGGCCGGAACACGGCTGTCTGAACAACCAATCCAAAGCAAAGGTGGTTTTTGGCCTTTGGCGTGTTCCTTAAAAAAGTCGGGGTTTTCACCGACTTTCCGCTCGACCCATTTTTCATTGTTCTTAAATAAATTTTCATAAAAGGCACTCATAATACGCGTGTTTTAGGGTTATAAAATGTGAGGTAAAATAAAATAAAATGACTTGTTTTGATTTAAATTTGGAAGGGATTAACTTTTAAAATTAGTGTCTTGCGGTGTTTTTTGAAGGCTTTTCAATATTCAAACGAATCAATTTTTCCATTTAAAATTTGTTTAATTACTTTACTTTGTTACAAACTTAATTTGCATAAGTTCTTGAAACTATCCGTTTTTCGCTTTCTGAAATTTATTTTTAAGTTCCCTGGAAGGCATTGATTCTTTGAAGAAACAGTGTTGTTAATGAATGAAGTCCGGTTTTTGCCCAGTCCGTTTCATTGGTTAACTTTACATCTTATGACTAA
>Ga0307967_1000019_pt1 | contig 111233 bp, 79 predicted proteins | sample OrgLakmetagen648_FD_201828 | JGI IMG/M metagenome (GOLD analysis project Ga0307967, IMG submission 201828) | Saline water microbial communities from Organic Lake, Antarctica - #648 | ecosystem: Environmental > Aquatic > Non-marine Saline and Alkaline > Saline | place: Antarctica: Organic Lake... | reverse complement strand
GGCAACTGTTCCTTTTCGCAATAAAATGTTCAGAAAAACAAAACGTTTTGAGTCTATACTGAATGCGGTTCCTTATGAAGGATTTGAGTTTTTGCCGAGAAACTTCAATATTGAAAAAGATTATATTATGGCCTGTATTATTATTCTAAACACCTACTATAGTTACAATATTGACTTCTTCAGACCAGAATATTACGATGTTCCAGATGCTGATGGTAACCTGAAAAATTACAGACTTTTTGTAAATGCGGATTTCGTAGAATTAATTCCTACAGAAAATGCAGTTGAAATCACGCCTAAAGATGTTGATGAATTACTAAACAGACATAATGATATTGATTTCTGGAAAGAAAAGTTTCCACCCAACTCATGGATTTTTAAAGGGTTTGCGATTTTAAATCTCACTGATGTCACTGCCGATAATAGTATTTCGGAAATTAAAACGCTTCTACTCAACAATAATATTTTATCCGATTCTAAAGCTGTCACTTTGAAAATGGCAAGTATTTTAAAATCCATCTTTAGATTGCCAAAACTCGAATTTGGCTTTGCCCTTTTCAATGATGAAAAAGAGACATTTCAGCTTAGCCATTCTAATTTTATAGATAGTTTTATTTTGGACTCAATTTCGGACAACGGTTGCCGGGAGGCTTTTTGTCACGGGGCATATAAAGCGATTGTAGATCAACATAAATACTTCAGTATAACAGATGTCAATTCTTATTCTGAAAAAAATCCGGGTAATAAATTTGCCGATCATTTAAAATCTAAAGGAATTCAGTCTGTTATTCTAGCCCCGGTAAGTAAAAATAATAAACTTTTAGCCATTCTTGAATTGGTTAGTTTTTCTAAAAATGACCTAAATAATATCAATGCAACGAAGCTTGACGATATTGTGCCTTACATAGCAGAAACTGTTGAAAATTACGAACAAGAAAAGCAAAACAGAATAAAAGCAATAATCCAAAGTGAATACACCTCTATACATCCAAGTGTAGAATGGAAATTTGAAGAAGAGGCCGAGAAATTATTTTATGAAACTTCAGAAGAAAGTGAATTGAAAGAAATTTATTTTCATGATGTTTATCCTCTTTTTGGACAAATAGATATCGCCGATTCATCTACCCAAAGGAACTCTGCTATTCAGAACGACTTGATACATCAGCTCAATAAAGTTTTGGATATCATAAATTCTGCTTTCGAAGCACAACCTCTCCCAGTTTATGAACAGTTGGGTTATAGAATTACAGATTCCCTTTCTCATTTATCAAGTGGGATTTCAGCTTCAACTGAAGAAAAGGTTGAACAGTTATTAAGAAATGATGTACTCCCTGTTCTAAAACATATTCAAACCAATGTACCGAATTGTGAATATCTCGTCGATAATTATCTTGATAAAATCAAGCCAGGGAACAAGACATTTCATAAAAACAGAGATGAATTTGATGAAACAATTTCAAGAATAAATTCCTGCATGGCTGGTTTTATAGATTTAAAACAAGTTGAAGCGCAGAAATTATTTCCGCATTATTTTGATCGTTACAAAACAGATGGAGTGGAGCATAACATGTTCATAGGTCAATCCATAGTGAAGGATCGTAACTTCAATGAAGTTGTTTTGCAAAATCTAAGATTGTGGCAAATTACAGTTATGTGTGAAATGGAAAATCGCTTTTATGAAATTCAGGAGACCAAAAATTTCAAATTGAGTTCAAGGTCACTAATTTTAGCTTTTAATAATACGCTAACCATTCATTATAGAATGGATGAAAAACATTTTGATGTAGATGGTTCCTACAATGCGAGATACGAAATCATCAAAAAAAGGATTGACAAGTCTTTTGTGAAAAACTCAGAAGAACGAGTAACGAGTAAAGGTAAATTAACAATTATCTATTCTCAAAAAGAAACTCAATACGAATATTTGAAATATATCAACTATTTACAAAGAAAACAATACCTCAATGAAGAGGTGGAGATTCTTGATGTTGAAGATTTGCAAGGTGTTTCTGGATTGAAAGCTATACGCGTGGGGATTTTGTATCATAAAGGGGATTCCTCCGAAAAAAGAGTCACTTATGAAAGCTTAATAAAATCTTTGAATTAAAACTTATAGCCGAGTGAGACTTGAAATACTTCATTTTTTAGGTCGGTGGATATCGTTTGTTCTTCGTTTTTAGGGATTTCAGATAATCCCAAGACATATCTGGCTTGAATAAATAAGCCATTATTCAATTCATAACTAGAACCTATAGCAAATCCAAGGTCAAAATTATTAATGTCATCTTTTATGTCTATGGTTTCATTTCTTAAAGTTTCTGGTACTAGAAACCCTGAAGTTAATATCTCATTTTCAATCTCTGAATTTACAATATAGCCAAGCTGTGGTCCAGCTAGAAGACTTAAGCCCTTATAAACGTAGTATTTGGCAAGGATAGGTAGGGTGATGTAATCTAAATTTAAATCAGAATCTACTTTCGCTCCGTCGGCTGGCCTGTTATCATAAGAGTAATTTGCTCCAACTTGAGAGTACAATAACTCTGTTTGCAATGAAAATTTATTTGAAATTGATAATTCTGAAATAACTCCAACATGAAAACCAGTTCTGCCTTCGTCATATCCTATTTGCGAATTAGAATCTGAAGCATCTCCAGTGGCAGAAGCGAAGTTTACTCCTGCTTTTATACCTACAGAAATAGTAGCTTGAGAATATCCAGAGCTACTTAATAAAAGTGTAATAAAAGCAATAGTAAATTTATACATCTATAATTTTTTTGATATTATTAATAATCGAATCTGTATTCAATATTAAGATGTAAACCATTCAAGTTGGTTGATGTTACATCATATAAAAAGCGATAAAAAAACTGACTACAGATATGATAATACCAGCCATAAATATAGTGTAAGTAATTCTGAGTAATCTGTATTTTCTTTCTAAAACTTTACCAAGTAGATAAAGGTCTTTTACTAAAGCTTCGTAAACATAATCTTTGTCTTTAAGAATTTCTTTTACGCCCCATAAGTAATTTTCGAAAGTCATTTTATGAAAGTTTCCAAAAAATAAGATGTTGACATCTCTTTTTTCAACTTGTTCTTTGGTGAATTCCCCCGATGTGACATTTGGTCTAGTTGATAAAATGGAAAGTATGATGGCGGCGACACTAAAACAAATCAAAATCAAAGTAGGGATCATCAAATGCTGATTGCTTGGATTGTCCAACTTCGGTATAATGTTCGCCAATGCTAAAGATATAATGATAGCATTCACAGACAGTAAAATGTTTGCCTTTGTATCTGCAATATCACTTAGTTTAAGGTGATTCCTTAAGGTTGTTCTGAAAAGCGTTTGAATACTTCTCTCAGGATTGTCATTTTTATATTGAGCCTTATACTTAGCTTTTAGTTTGTCCTTCTCTTTCTTTCTTTTAGTTTTTTCTTTTTCTTCAATAAGATTGATGAGGTTTTCTTGTTTGGCAGCACTCCAGTTTTTCACCGCATAATCTGTATAATATTGATGTTTAAAGGATAGCATTTCAATATTTAAATTCGTCCACTCATCGGCATTGTAGTCTTGTCCGCGTAAACGCAATTCTTGCCTTAAAAGTTCGCTCACTTCTTTGAAATATCCTTTAGCAAAATGGGAGCAATCCGCATCTTTAATTATTTTTTCAATTTCAGAAGATGGCTGGGCACCAATTTTGGTTGCACCAATTGTTTTTTGTACAGATTTAATAATATCCTGAGCTACATTATTAGCTTCCAGAAAATCCACAGCTATACGTTTACTTTCTTCTTCATGTTGATTTTCAGAAATTGTATAACCCGTATCATGTAACCAAGCCGAAAGAAGAAGTATGAGTTTGTCCTCTTCATTTAGATTTTTTTGTTCAGCTAAATATTCAGCACTTTCAACAACTCTTTTAGTGTGATTGAAATTGTGATACACATATATATTAGATAACTTATCTTTGAATAATTGAAGTATAAAAGATTCAGTTTTTGAAATGAGATCTGTCATTTTCTGGAATTTTATCGACTACCAATTAAATTATTTTAAATGAAAAACAAATTAGTACTCATCGTATTTGGGTTAATGTTTAGTGCATGTGCAACATACGAAGTTAAATATAAAAATTTAGAAAAATTTCAATCAACAGCTTATCCCGGAGACAAAAAACTTTCTCAACGATTCTATCTAATTGGTGATACAGGTTATGAAAAACTAGAGGAGGCACCACCTGGTATTCTAGCTTTTAAGGCCTTTGCAGAATCTCTAGATACTCAAAATGATAAGGTCATCATTCTTGGTGATAATATTTACCCAGCAGGTCTTCCAAGCAAAGGAGAGAAAAACCGAAATCAAGCTAAAGAAATTATAGACAGACAAACGTCTAACCTAGCTTTTTTTGAAGGTGATATTCATTTTATCCCAGGAAATCACGATTGGTATTCTGAAGGCATACAGTCTTTAGAGAATCAAGAAAAACAAATCAAGAAAGTTTTGAAAGACCAAGGTGAAGCATGGCTTCCAACACCTGGATGCGGACTATCATCTGTGGATATTTCAGATGATGTTCATCTTATTATTTTGGACTCCCAGTGGATTATTGCCAACTGGGATCAAAATCCTCTGATCAACAGGAATTGCGATGAAATCAAAACCCTCGATCAATTTTATGAGGAATTTGAAACGGAATTGAAAAAAAATCAGAACAAAACTACGCTTGTTGCCTTACATCACCCGCTTTATACCAATGGAGTTCATGGAGGAACTTATGAATTTTCTAAGCATTTGTTTCCTTCCCAACGAAAAATACCTTTACCCGGCTTAGCTTCTCTGGCTACTCTAATAAGGGTTTCTGGAGGAGTTTCAGTTCAGGATACGCAGAACAATCAATACCAATCTATGGTCAAACGAATTTCAGCAATAGCCAGTCGCTGGAATAGAGTGGTTTTTGCATCAGGACACGAACATAGCTTGCAATATATAGAGCATGATCTTATCAAGCAGATCGTTTCTGGATCTGGTTCAAAAAAATCTTATGCCAAATTAGGGCTTGATGGTGAGTTTGCCTATCCGGGCTATGGTTTTGCAGTGTTTGATATTTTTGACGATGACTCTTCGTGGGTTCAATTTTATTCTGCAGATAAGAATAAACCTGAACTCATTTTTCAAAAAGAAATTTATGAAGGTGAAAGGAGTTTTGACCTAGAAAGTATTCCCGAAAATTTCCCAGAAACAGTTGCCACTTCAGTATATGAAGACGTGAAAACCGATAGAACAGGTTTTTATGAAAGTGTCTGGGGCCAGCATTACAGAGACCTGTACACTCGCCAGATTACAGTTCCTGTTTTAAAGATAGATACTGCATACGGAGGTTTGGAGCCAATGCGAATGGGCGGAGGAATGCAAACCAACTCTCTAAGACTGAGTGATGAAAACGGCAGGGAATACAACATCAGGCAACTGAAAAAAGATCCAGTGAGACTACTTCAGCAGTTCGTCTATCCAGATAAAAACCTATACAATGAATTTGATGATACTGTAGTTCAAGAAGCGTTACTTGATTTTTTGACAGCTGCTCATCCTTTTGGATTCATGGCAGTACCAGATTTATCTGATGCTATTGGAGTATATCACACTAACCCGCGATTGGTATATATTCCCAAACAAAAGGCGTTGGGGAAATTTAACCAAGTACATGGTAACCAGTTATATATGATAGAAGAACGTCCAGAAGAGCATTGGATGGGTACTGGTGTTTTTGGGAATCCCAATCATGATATTGTAAGCACTGCCGACATGATAGAGCGCTTGAGAAGAGATGAAAAATATAAGCTCGATGAATCAAACTATCTAAGGGCTCGATTGTTTGATATGCTTTTAGGCGATTGGGACAGGCATGAAGATCAATGGCGCTGGTCCGAGTTTGAACTTGAAAACGGAGATAGAATTTTTAAACCTATTCCTCGAGATAGGGATCAGGTCTTCGCCAATTTTGATGGTGGATTTTTTAATGTGCTGAGGACAATAAGTTCGGCTCCCAAAAAATTTCAACCGTACACTGGAGACATTGAGAATCTAAAATGGTTAAATACTTCTGGTCTGAGTTTAGACAGAATGATTATCAGAAATGCTGCTAAGGAGGATTGGGTAAAAGAGGCTAAATATATTCAAGAGCATTTGACTGATGAAGTGATTCAAAAGGCCTTTTCTAAATTACCAGAAGAAATCGACAAGGAAAAAACAAAGACTCTCATTTCAATTTTCAAATCTAGATTGGGTCATTTGGTTAATTATGCTGATCAGTATTATGATATTTTAAGTGAAGTTTCTGTTTTAACGGCTACAGATAAAGATGATTTCATAGACGTCTATCGTCAGCAAAATGGACAAACAAGGGTGAGAATTATGCGGGATATAAAAGGTGACCGCAAAAACACAATTGTCGATAAAGTTTTTGATGAAGAATACACCAAAGAAATCTGGATTTATGGTCTAGATGATGAAGATACATTTACTGTTTCCGGAGATTATCCAGCGAAAATTAAAGTTAGACTCATCGGTGGTCATGATAATGATTCTTATGCTCTTAAAGCTGGAAAAAAAGTCAGGGTTTACGATCATAAAACTTTAGAAAATTCAATAGTAGAAAAAAAAGGAGGTCGAGTGATTAGAACCGATAATTATGTGGTCAATACCTTCGATAAAGACAGGAGTATCAATTGGATAAGTTCGTTTTTACCGCGTTTGGGTTTTAATCCAGATGATGGACTATTATTTGGAGCTCAAGTCTCGCTCGGATATAATGGTTTTCAATTAAACCCCTTCACTTACAGGCATAATATAAAAGCTGGTATTTATACTGCAACTGGAGGCTTCGATGTTGGGTACGAAGGTGAGTTTGCCAACGTTCTAGGCAAGCACAATCTTTTCACTTCTTTGGAATATACAAGTCCAAATTTTGCCAGGAACTTTTTTGGCTTCGGAAATGATTCTGAATATTTTGATAATGATATCGTCAAAAATTTTAATCGGGTAAAAATTAGAAAATTCGAATTTGAATTGGGCCTTCGCAGAGCTTCAAAATATGGTAGTATTTTTGAAAATAAAGTTTCTTTTCAAAATTATGATGTAGAAAGAACGGAAGGTAGGTTTATAGACTTAGTCGGTGATGAATTGCTCAGCAATAATCCGTCATTTTTTGATTCAAAAAACTTTGTTTCTTACCAATCGTCTTATCAGTATCACAGTTTCGATGACGACCTTAATCCAAGACGTGGTATGGATTTCAAAGTTGAACTTGGAGCTACAATGAATACCTCAGACGTAGATCAGCATTTTGTTTTTCTGAATCCGCATTTGGAGTTTTATAATGCTATTTCAAATGACCAAAAATGGGTATTAAGAACCAAAGCTACTTCTCAATTGATCTTTAATGATGATTATGAATTTTATCAGGGGGCAATTTTAGGAGCCAGAAATGGGTTGAGAGGTTTTAGAAGAGATCGATTTATAGGAAGAGAAAGTCTGGTGGGTAATATTGATTTACGGCATAGTTTCAATTCTATCAAAACAAATTTTATTCCGCTTCAGTTTGGAGTATTTACAGGCTTTGATGTTGGTAGAGTGTGGTCAAACGTTCCAGAATCAAACCAGTGGAAAAACAATTATGGTTTAGGTTTTTGGGTGAATGGCGCCGATTTATTTACGGGTACTTTCAACTTCTTCCATAGCGAGGATGGATTTTGGTTTTCTTTCGGCTTTGGAGCAAAGTTTTAAACAATTTTCTTGATCACCCTCAAGTTGTGTGAATAGCGACCGATTTCTACATTGAAAATCCCAGAATGATCTATTCTATCAATTCGGACTTGTCCGTGGGCATGAATGATATAATTATCTTTCATCATAATTCCTACGTGAATTATTTTCCCTTCTTCATTATCAAAAAAAGCAAGGTCACCCGGTTCACTTTCTTCGATAAACGAAAGCGCCTGACCTTGCTTGGCTTGTTCATAAGCATCTCGGTATAATTGGATACCACTTATTTTGTAAACCATTTGTACAAATCCACTGCAATCTATCCCGAATGGTGATTTCCCACCCCATAAATAGGGGGAATTCAGATAAAGCATGGCAGTATCAACTAAATGGTTTTTTGTGTAATTATTATTAATGGCTCCATCAAACTGATGTTTTAGAAGTGTTGAGGAGTGAATTGAAGACCCAATACAAACGGGCATTAACTGTCCATTCTCGGTAGTCATTAAACTCAACAAATCTGTAGAATATTCATTCCTTTCATTGAGATTTTTGAAATTTTCTTGATCAATTTCAAAAGCCTGCTTTCTATCCAACCAGCCTTCATAATCGTCAAAAGCTATACGAATTTTAATCCATTTAGGTTGTGTTTCGATCACTTCAAAATGATCTCCATAAAGTAGCTGAGTAACCATTTCTGAAGAGTCGCTTGCTTCTGCTCTCACAGGAACAACACTTAGGGGACAAATTCCGTATAGCATTTGGACAGATTAAAAAATTAGCGTTCTAAAATCATAGCAGAAGCGCCACCACCTCCATTACAAATAGCTGCAGCGCCAAGTTTAGCATTATTTTGCTTCATAATATTTATGAGCGTGATAATAATTCTAACGCCAGAACAACCTAAGGGATGACCTAAGGAAACAGCGCCTCCGTGTATATTAACCTTTTTACTATCCAGACCTAGAAGTTTTGTATTTGCAATTCCAACAACAGAGAAAGCTTCATTAAACTCAAAATACTCTATATCTTCTTTTTTAAGATTAGCTTTTTTAAGAGCAATAGGTAAAGCTTTTGCCGGCGCAGTCGTAAAACGTTCAGGTTCTTGAGCTGCATCTGCATAGCTTTTTATGGTCGCTAAGATTTCAAGTCCAAGCTCTTCAGCTTTTTCTTTAGTCATTAACACAACAGCTCCAGCACCGTCATTTATTGTAGAAGAATTGGCTGCAGTTGCCGTACCATCTTTACTGAAAGCAGGTCTTAGTTTACTTATTTTATCAAGTTTAATATTTTTAAATTCTTCATCTTCCTTCATGATGACAGGTTCACCACGGCGTTGAGGAATTTCGACAGGAACTACTTCATCATCAAATTTACCTTGTTTCCATGCATCTGCACTTCTTCTGTATGATTCCTTTGCGAATTCATCCTGTTCTTCTCTGGAAATTCCGTGCTCTGTAGCACAAAGGTCTGCACAAGTTCCCATGGCATTATTATCATATGCATCTACAAGGCCATCGCGTTGTAATCCATCCACCATTTGAGCTGGTCCGAATTTTTGACCGTTTCTTAGATGAAGGTAATGAGGAATCATACTCATGTTTTCCATACCACCGGCAACAATAATTTCTGCATCACCTGCAGCAATCGCCTGTGCAGCTTGTGATACAGCTTTCATTCCACTAGCACAAACTTTGTTGATAGTTGTACATGGGACAGTATCTGGAATTCCAGCTCCCATAGCTGCCTGTCTTGCAGGTGCCTGACCATTATTGGCTTGTACCACATTTCCCATAAGTACTTCATCAACAAGCTCTGGTTTTAGATTGATTTTTGAAAGTGCACCTTTTATAGCGATTTCTCCTAGCTTAGTTGCAGGAATTGAAGCTAAGCTCCCAAGAAAACTCCCAATAGGTGTTCTTGCAGCGCTTACTATAACAATATCTTTAGACATAAATTTGAAATTTTTATTTGAGCGAATTTAAGAATTTTAACTCAATCGTATGAGTTTAAACTACACGTTAAATATTTTTTGTGAAGACACACTTCTTGATGCCTCTTGAATTGATTATCACCAAAACTATTAAATTCTGATAGAGACTCGCACCATTTAATTTTATATTTTTGAACAACATTTAGATATGAAAAACCTTCTAGACAAACTTTACAGAAATCAATCTATCATCTTTAAGTTTTTTCTTTTAGCTATAAGCGTATTTCTCATTGTTTATTTCTTCCCTACAGGTGGCCAATTCAAATATGAGATTATCAAAGGAAAGCCATGGCAATATGAAAACCTTTATGCTCCTTTTGATTTTGCGATTCTAAAATCTGATGAAGAGATCGCTGCAGAGAAGTCAAGAATAAGAAAAACTCATATTCCATATTTCAAATACGACGTTTCTACTGCTGAAAATGTAAAAAATAATTGGCAGGAAAAACTTGATGGTTCCCAGGATTCTCTCGTAAACACCAATCAAAAAGTTGCTGAATTCATTTCGAAAACTGTTGATGAGGTTTATCAGAATGGTATACGAATTCAAGATGGAGAGGAAAACAACTATTCTATAATATTTCTTATCAAGAATAAACAAGTTGAAGAGTTGTTATATAAAGATCTGCTTACCCAGCAAGACCTGAAACCTTATCTGATTTCTAAAATTGAAGGGAATAATCTATCAAATTTAAAAAATGATGTTTTAGAAATATTTTTTGAAGCTTTAGAAGTTAATGTCCAGTATGATGAGGAGCTTAATCAAAAGCAGATTCAATCCAAATTTGACCAAATCTCCTATACCAGAGGACGGGTGACCAAGGGCAGTAAAATAATTGCTAAAGGAGAAATTATAGAGGGAGAAAAGTTGAGAATGTTGAATTCTCTAAAATATGAGTACGAGTCACAGAGTTTGGAGTCTTCTGCGTTTGTAGTAGTGATCACTGGATATACGTGTCTTGTAGGACTTTCTTTGTTGATGTTGCTGTTGTTTATAAGACAATACAGACCAGACATTTACGACAATAACAATAAAATCACCTTCATATTTTTTAATATTCTGTTTCTTGTCTTCCTTACTTTATTGGTGCTTAGACTGGATACAGATTACGTTTACGTAGTTCCATTGTGTATTCTGCCATTGACTTTGAAGGCCTTCTTTGATGCTCGACTCGGTCTATTTACGCACATGATCACTGTCTTGATTCTAGGCCTTATCGTACCCGATAGCTATGAGTATATGTTCTTACAAATTATAGCTGGTATAGTTACTATTTTGACAGTTTCAGAATTGTATAAAAGAGCTAATTTATTTATATCTGTTGTTCAGATTACGTTGGTTTATATTTTCGCTTACTTCGCCTTTAACATGATTAAAGAGGGTAGTATTGCTGAAATTAATTATAATAATTTCATTTACTTTTTATTGAGCGGAGTTGGACTTCTTTTTGTTCAGCCTTTTATCTACGCCTATGAAAAGATTTTTGGTTTAATTTCAGATTTATCCCTTTTAGAACTTTCAGATACCAATTCCAAATTGCTGAAAGAACTGGCTAATGTAGCTCCAGGAACTTTTCACCATTCTTTGAATGTGGCCAACCTTGCAGAAGCTGCCGCCAATGAAATAGGGGCCAATTCGTTACTCATTCGCGTTGGTGCTTTATATCATGATATTGGTAAAATGAAAAATCCTATCTATTTTACTGAAAACCAAACTACTTCCGTTTCTCCTCATGATGAATTATCACCACGAGAAAGCGCAGAAGTGATCATAAATCATAGCTTAGAAGGTATTGAAATTGCAAAACGAAGAAATCTTCCAGATAGAATTATTGATTTTATAAGGACTCATCATGGAACTACTACAGTTTATTATTTCTATGCAAAGCAAAAAGAAGAAGATGAGGGAGAGGATACAAATAAAAAAGACTTCAGGTATCCAGGCCCAATTCCTTTCAGTAAGGAAACGGCGATTTTGATGATGTGCGACTCCGTAGAGGCTGCAAGTAAGTCGCTTAAAGAGCCAAATACTCAGTTAATTGATGATTTCGTTGAAAAAATTATCAATAAACAAATTCAAGAAGATCAATTTATAAATGCCAATATTACCTTCAAAGAAATTCAATCTATTAAAAAGATTTTGAAGGCCAAATTGAATAATATTTATCACCTCAGAATTGAATATCCAGACTAATATGAAGCCTATCGTTATTGCAATAGACGGCCATTCTTCTACAGGAAAAAGCACCGTTGCCAAAAGACTTGCCAAACAACTTGAGTATAAATACGTTGATACTGGTGCAATGTATAGAGCAGTTACCCTCTTTGCGATGAGAAATAACTGGATACAAGAGGGGAGTGTTGATGAAGCCAAATTAATTGAAAACTTATCTGCTGTAGAAATTAATTTCGAATATAATCCAGAAGCAGGGACTAATGATGTGATCTTAAACGATGAAAACGTTGAGAAGCAAATTAGAGCCATGGAAGTTTCAGGAAATGTCAGTTCTGTTGCCAAAATTGATGAAGTGAGAGAAAAACTAGTTCAAATTCAAAAGCAACTTGGTGAAGAAAAAGGAATCGTTATGGATGGCAGAGACATTGGTAGTGTAGTATTTCCTGAGGCAGAACTTAAAATTTTCATGACTGCTAGTGCTGACATTAGAGCTCAGCGTCGCTACAATGAATTGAAAGAAAAAGGTGAGAATATAAATTTTGAAGAAGTCTTAAAAAACGTTCAGCACCGAGATAATATCGATTCCAATCGTAAAAACTCCCCGCTTATCCAATCAGAAGACGCTATAAAAATTGATAACAGTAATTTATCACAGGAAGAACAGTTTGAAAAGATTTTGAATCTGGCTAAAGAGAGAATAAAATCTGCTTAATTCATTTTCAAAATTAAATCAATCAAGCGATTGCTATAACCTCTTTCGTTGTCGTACCAACCAATCAATTTGATCAAATTTCCACCGATGACAGAGGTCATTTCAGCATCAAACACACAGGAATAAGGATTACCTACTATATCAATACTGACCAAAGGCAACTCAGAGTATTCCAAAATTCCTTTCAAATGAGTTTCTGAAGCTTTCTTAAAAAGCGCATTTACCTCTTCGATAGTAGTTGAAGTCTTTACATTTAAAGTCATATCCGTTAATGAGCCATTGGGAACAGGAACTCGAATTCCACAACCTCCAATAACTTCGCTTAAGTCTGGAAAAATTTTCGTCAGTGCTTTAGCAGCACCTGTTGTTGTTGGGATGATGGATTGTGAAGCTGCTCTTGCGCGTCTTAGATCCCGATGAGGTTTATCATGCAAGCTTTGGTCTGAAGTGTAGGAGTGAACCGTAGTGATATATGCCTGTTCCACTTCGAAAGCATCATGAATCACTTTCAGCATTGGAGCTGCATTGTTGGTGGTACAGGAGGCATTGGAAATCATAAGATCATCTTTTTCTAGAACCCAGTCGTTTACTCCCAAAACCACCATTTTCACAGAATCATCACTAGGAGGAACACTCAAAATCACTTTTTTGGCTCCTGCTTCAAGATGATGTTGTAATTCAGTCTTGGTTTTAAATTGACCTGTACATTCCACAAGTGTTTCTACATCAAATTTGCCCCAATTTAAGTCCTCAAGCCTTGGAACATTGACTAATGGAAATATTTTCTCTTCCACCAGAATGCCTTCGTCATTAAAACTGACTTCAAAAGGAAATTGACCGTGAACGCTATCGTACTTTAATAAATGCGATAATGTTCTTGCATCCGATAAATCGTTGATAGCAACGATTTCAATTTGTGGGTGCTGATATAACAAACGAAAAAGGCTTCGACCGATACGACCAAAGCCATTAATTCCTACTCTTATTTTTTTACTCATTCTTATTCAAGATGTTTGTGAGCTTTGTAAGAAGATCTCACAAGTGCTGAACTCTCTACGTGTCTGAAACCTAATTCTTTTCCGATGGTTTCATATTTTTTAAATTGTTCTGGAGTAATAAATTCTTGTACTGGCAAATGTTGTTTACTTGGTTGTAAATATTGACCTATAGTTACTACATCTACATCAACGCTTCTCAAATCCTTTAGAGTTTGAATCACTTCTTCCTCTTTTTCACCAAGTCCAAGCATGATTCCAGATTTAGTTCTTTTGATGCCCTGAGCTTTAAGATATCTTAAAACTTCCAGACTTTTATCGTATTTAGCTTGAATTCTTACTTCTCTAGTTAAACGTCTTACTGTTTCAATGTTATGAGAAACAACTTCAGGGGCTACTTCAATAATTCGATCTATGTTTCTGGTATTTCCTTGAAAATCAGGAATAAGAGTTTCTAGAGTCGTAGTAGGATTCATCCGTCTAATGGCATTAACTGTTTCAGCCCAAATTATAGATCCCATATCTTTAAGATCATCTCTGTCTACAGAAGTCACCACAGCATGTTTCACCCCCATGATCTTTATGGATCTCGCTACTTTTTCTGGCTCATCCCATTCAACATCTTCTGGTCTGCCGGTTTTTACACCACAAAACCCACAGGAACGTGTGCACACATTTCCCAAAATCATAAAAGTCGCTGTACCTTCTCCCCAGCATTCGCCCATGTTTGGACAGCTTCCAGAGGTGCATATAGTATGCAGATCATACTTGTCTACAAGCTTTCTTAAGTTTCTATATTTCTTACCCGTAGGCAATTTTACACGCAACCATTTTGGTTTTCCAGTTCTGGTTGTGGTTTTATTTTCGGTAGTCGTTTTATCTTTCTCTAATACTTCAGTCTCCATAGTTTGCAATTTTATATAAATGTAAGAAATAAAGAATAGTTTAGCTTTGGATTGTGGTCCTCTTGCTTATAAAATTAGAAACTCTAAGACAAATTTAACCTAGGTTGATTTTTTCCTAATATCTCTGATTTTTTCTTCTGAATTTGCCATAGAATAGATGAAAGAAGTGGAACAGTTTAGCCTAAACTCATTAATAATTTTTATAATCAAAGTACTGAAAAATATATCATTAGGAAATGGCTAAAACTGCCCAGCATCACAAAAACATGCCAGATAACATGGTTATATAAAATTGAATTTTTGACATAAAAATAAATACCTATGGTATAAAAAAAGCCCCCAAGGACAAGCATTGAAAGCTCAAGTAATGAGAAATTTTCAACTACAGAAAAACCATCAAAAATGATAAGCCAGCCCATAAGAAGATAGAGTAGGAGCGATATTTTTTCAAATTTCCCCGTAAAAAAAAGTTTTAGAATTGTGCCTGAAACCGCAATACCCCATACGGCATAAAAAAGCAATTCTCCATGGCTATTTTTCAAAAGCGTAAGCACTACGGGACTGTAAGTTCCAGCAATAAGGAAGTAAATGCTAATGTGATCCAGAACTCTCAATCTTCGTTTTAATCTACCTTCTGGAACGTAATGATAACTTGTAGATGCGGCATAAAGTAAAACCAAAGACAAAGCATAAAGAACAACCCCTAGTGTAAGATAGTTATCATTAAACTCGATGGTAAAAAATAATATACTAACACCAATACAAGCCAATAACAATCCAACTCCATGGGTAAGCGTATTCCAGAATTCTTCTTTTTGGGTCTGTAAAACTTCCATTCTTAGTTATGAGTCTTTGATTTTGCAAAGCTAACCCAATAAGTGATTTCATTAAAACCTCAATAGAAAATCATACAGAGATTCTTGTAAAGAATACAACAAAAAAAACTTTTATTCACTCTAGTAAGTGAAACAACCACAACGGTCTCTTCTAAAACGCTCCTTTGCCCTGAAATTGATCATGAACGAATGAATTCCACCATTGTATCGAGCAAAAGTTGTGATGGAAGTATCATAAGAATATCCCGCCATGATCTGGTCGGTTATCCTTAAACCAATAAACGCTCCAGCTGTCACATTATGCTCATAGTTGGCACTCGCGTAAATTTTATCTTTCCAGTCCAGGTTAAAAGAAACCAGGGCACTGTAAGGTGCACCGTTAGCAACCCTAGCAAGGACAGTTGGTTGCAGATAGACTTCACGTTTTAGTTCAAATCTGTACCCAGTAGTTAAGTAATAATTTGGCGTCGTGTTCGCTAATGTGTTTCTAAATTCATCTATATAGCTGGTCGTCAAAAAATTTGGAATGGATACACCTACAAAAAAGTTTTCTCTGTGTAAAAAAATTCCTGTTCCAAAAATTAAACTAGTTCTCGACAAATCGCCAAAGGGATTACCAAACTCATTTGGATCTTCGATGGATAGTAATGAGTAATCTATAGCATAGTTATTTACTCCAAGTTTTATTCCTGTAGATAATAGCCAGTTTTGAGAGAGTCTTAAGTGATAAGCTATATTTCCAACTACTCTATTTTCTGTACTCGCTCCAATTTTGTCACTCATAATATCAAATCCAGCTCCAAGGTTTGTGAGTCCTATTCTATCGTGGCCTGTCAAAATTAGTGTTTCTGGAGCCCCATCGAAACCCACCCACTGCGAGGTGTAAAATCCCGTAGCGCTATACCCATCAGAACTTCCTGCATAGGCAGGATTATAAATTAGAGGTGCGAATACAAAATTTGATAATTTTACGTCTGTTTGAGCTTTGGCAAAAAAACCAAGACTCACACAAAGCAGGAGTGTTATGTTTTTTAGAAAGTTCATCATCTGTTATTATTATCTATTTGTACAAAACCTTTCTTGGTGTCATTCTTACACGGTGACTTGTAATTCAATATGTAGAAATAAGTTCCAGTGGGTAAAAAGTTCGACTGACCTAAAGTTCCTCCCACATTTGAGGCTCCTCTAAACTTATTGTCAGTATTATTATAGCTAGTTGTTTCCCAGACTAATTTGCCATAGCGGTTGTAGATTTTCATTTCATTTTCAGGAAAGGATTCAATGTTGATAACATTTAGTTTTTCATTTAAACCATTTCCATTGACGGTGATAAAATTGTTGACATCTATAATGCCTTCAATGATGTTAACCTCAACTTCGAGGACATTACTGCTTAAACAATTGAGGTCAGCATCAAAGTTTCTGGCATACAATATTGTGCTCTCAGCAATAAGGTAATCTGGCGCGAGGGCTATTTCATCTGCTGGTGATAAGTACCATTTGATATCCATGCCAGAGACATTAAGATCACTTAAACTGGGTTGGTCTTCAATACAAAACTCTTGGTAGGCTTCTCCAGTTGGAGGGTCTATTTCATTGATAAAATCTTGTTCTATTTCAATTTCTAAAATCTCCATACACCCATTATCATCCATGACTTCAATATCATAAGTGCCAGGAGCAAGTTGATCAAATAGAAAAGTTGAATTATCAGAACCAACAGAACCGAAATTGGAGGTGTAAGGAGGGATTCCGCCTTCAATAAATAAGGTTATAGTTCCGTCATCAATTCCAAAACAATTAGCTTGAGTAGTTCGAAAACCAACTTGCAACTGAGTTGGCTCGTTAATCTCTACATCTAGATTAACAGTGCAATTACTTGCATCTGTGACTACAAGAGAATAAACACCCTCGTCAAGATTGCTAAGGCTAGGCTCTGAACTGGTAAATCCATTTGGCCCCGACCATTGATAATCGTAAGAGCCATTTGGAAGTAAACGACCACCTTCAATTACTACATCCACAAAACCGTCCTTGGCCCCAAAACAACTTATGTTTTCGAACGTATGGTTCATTGCTAAAGCATCAACACCTTCTATTTCAACATCAATTGATATTTCACAATTGTATTTATCGGTAATATTTGCAGTATAAGCCCCTGGTGGCAATTGACTCAATTCTTTGCCGGTTGCTCCATTGCTCCACTCTACATTGTAAGGAGCAGTCCCTCCTTCAATGTTTAGTGAAATTTGTCCATCTTCACCAAAGGCACAAGTCTCATCTTGCGAGCTAACCTCAATTTTGATGGGGTCTGGCATGATCAACTCTACATCTTTTGAAGCTATACAACTAAGGTTATCATACACATCAACACTGTAGGAACCAGGACCAACACCTGTAAGATTCTTTTCTGTTGAAATGACTTGATTTACAGCATTCTTCCATTCGTATTGATAAGTAAATTCGTTTGGCCCCGTTTGCAATGGTGTTCCTCCTTCTACAGAAATATTGATGAATCCATTAAATTCATCTCCAACAGCTTTGGAAGTTTCGTTTTTTGGAATACTAATTTCATCTGTACAGACTATGGCTGTCTTTTCGAGTACTTCAATGCTTATGGGGTCTGGTTCAGTTATCTCAAAGCCTTCCGTCACTGAACAATTATTTTGGTCTGTTGCAATGATTGTATAGTAACCGGCGCCGATATTTTCTAAATCTTGTGTTGTAGCAACCAGCATCCCGTCTTTTAGCCAGGAGTAAGAGTAGCTTCCAGTACCTCCAGTTAAGGAAATAAGAATTTTACCGGTAAATTCTCCATGGCATTGGATGTTTAGTGCGGCATCTTCCGTGACAATAAGTTCATCAGGTGCTTCGATTGCATAGTTGAATTCATTCACGCATCCAAATCCATCAGTGATTTCAAGGGTATAAATTCCTTGCTTTAAATTGAAAATATCTTCTTGATTGGAACTGAAACCGTCTGGACCACTCCAGTTAAATATGTAAGACTGTGTATTTGATATTAGAATTCCACCATCAGGACTTATTTGAATGCTTCCATCGTTGGCATCTGCACAACTGGTTTGGTTTCCGTTATAATCTGAAATTACTGCATTGTCAATCACCTCAGAAGGGACCGTTATAGTAAATTCAATTGTGCTTTGTCCACAAGGATCGCCACTAAAACTACTTTCGGACGTTACAGTAACGACAGCCGTTTGTGTTACACCAGTCGTATTCGTTGCAGTGAAGACTGGTATGTTTCCAGCTCCATTAGCTGCAAGTCCTATTTCAGGATTTGAGTTTGTCCATTCATAAGATGTAATCATTGTTGGAGCAGTTGTTGAAAAATTAATTCCACTAATTTCATCTCCTCTACATACCTCAATATCTTCAACAGGATTTATTTCAGCAAAAGGAACTACCGTCAAAGTTGCAGGGTCAGAAACCACTGGTCCACAGCTTGAATTATCAAAACTTACCACTGCATAATAGAATTGCTCACCAGCTACATCAGTTGCAGGTAGAAAAGTAGGTTGGTTGGCGCCAGCGATAGCCGTACCACCAGTGTTACTACTTTCATCGTTTTCGAACCATTGATAAGTCGGTGTTCCAAGGCTAAAGTTTAAATTAACTGATAATAAATTCGGTGTTGCATTCAGACATAATTCTTCCGACTGTGGTTGCTGATTGATTACTGGTTGTGGTTCAACTCTTATTCTTGCTGGAACACTTACAGTTTCACATCCTGCTGCCTCTTGAGAAATAACAACATAATAAAATAATATTCCTTCCTGATCCGTTGGAGGGGTGAAGCTAGAATTAGTTTCATCAGGGATTTCAGTGCCAGTTGTTGTGTCTGCTGTAGTATTTACATACCATTGATAATTGAATTGTCCAACCCCACCAGAAACTTCAACGTTTAATTCGTTTGCAGGTGCATCAAGACACAGTTCTTGATTATCCAGTGGTTGAACATCGATAACAGGATCTTCTATAACCTCAACTTCAGAAACCTGACTAATCACATCTCCACATTGATCTCCTTCCGGACTTACGACTACGTAAAAGAAATAAGTACCTGGAATATCAAAAGCGGGTGGTAGGTAAGTAGCATCTGTAGCTCCAGGAATTTCTGTTCCTCCGGCATTTGTTGGTGTTGTATTTCTAAACCACTGGTAAGTTGTTGAGGTGGATTCGCCACTTTCTAAACTTACGCCTAAAGGTGATATCTGTCCACCTTCACAAATCGTTTGAAAAGATTGTGGTTCTTCCTGAATAAGACCAGAGCTTTCAACAATAACTTCCACTGTAAAAGGATCTCCAACACAATTTCCAGATCGAGGAGTCACTGTATAAGTTAGGGTTGCAATATTTTCTGATGTATTTGTAACATTCTGACTGATTTCCGTTTGTGGAGTTGTCTCTGCAGCACCACCAGTAATTGCTCCTGCAGGAACACTTACAGGTTCTGTCCAGGTATAGGTAGTATTTACAGGTACGGTATTACTACCAGAATTATCCGGTAAAACCGAAAAGGTTCCTCCAGTACAAATGTTTTCAGTAATATCTTCAATAAATGGTTTAGGTTCAACAGTAACTTCTATTAAAAACGGCTCTCCAAAACACCCGTCATGTTCTGGTGTAACCTCATAAGTAACAACTACCTCTTCGCTGCTGTTGCTTACGAGCGTTTGAGAAACTTCAGATTGTGGTGGTGTCCCATCTGTTATTCCAGAAATTGTTCCTGGTATGGATACTGTGGGTACGTCCCAGGTATATAGAGTTCCTGCAGGCACTCGGTTTGGTAGAATATCTTCTGGAGTAATATTAAAATTCTCACCACTACATATATTTATTGAGTTATCTCCTACAAAAGGTTCTGGCTTTACAACCAAAGTAAGTGTGAATGGTTCTCCTTCGCATCCGTCCACATCTGGTGTTATTGTGTAGGTGACCGTAGCCGTTTCACTGGAAATGTTTGTTAGTTGTTGATCAATAGAAGTGGTAGGTATAGATTCTGCAGTCGCTCCTGTAATTGATCCTGCAGGATTCACAACTGGGAGGTCCCATTTATAAGTAGTTCCTAGCGGAATTTGATTTCCAGAAAAATTTTCATCTGGAACAATTGATAAACTTTCATCACTGCAAACTTCAAGAGTGATGTCTTGAATGACAGGCTCATCATCAAAATTGACAGTCAATGTGAAGGGTTTACCCTCACAACCATCAAGTATTGGGGTGACGGTGTAAACTAAAGATGCAGCATTGGTTGTTAAATTTTCTATAGGTTGAGCTATACTTGTTTGAGGTGTTGTTTCTGCAAAACCACCTACTATAGCTCCAGGAGGATTGCTCACAGGATTATTCCAAATATATGTCGTTCCGGCTGGTACAAAGTTTCCGCCACCCGAGGTTGGCGTGTAATCAAAAACATTTCCATTACACAAATCTATCGTTGTATCAATAATGATAGGAGCAGGATTAATTGTGATGGTGAATGTCTCTGAGACTCCTTCACAACTTGTGCTACCAGAATTAACAAATGGTGTGACTGTGACTGTAGCAATTATTGGAAATTCAGTTAAATTTTCTGCTGTAAAACTCGGTAGATTACCAGTTCCTGAAAGTGGGGTTAATCCAATATTGGTGTCAATCTCCCATTCAAAATTAGTCGTATTAGAAGTATTAGGCGAACTAAAAATAATTTCAGAAACTTCTTCAGTATTACAAAACTCTAAATCTGGAAGAGGATCAACTTCCCCTAATGGTAATACTTCCAGATCCACAGTATCCGAATTAGCTTCGCATGAGCCTAAAGGATCATCTGTAGTAATGGTAAGTGTAATTGTTCCAGTAAAACCAACTGGGGGTGTGAATTCCGTATTTGGATTTGTTGGATCTGTAAATGTACCGCCTACAGATGATGTCCATGTGATGTTAGACGCTGTTCCTCCAAAACTCCCATTGAGGTTGATACTGCTATTCACACAAATAGGCTCATAACTTCCAGCATCTACTTCAGGACCTGGTGAAATGGTAACGGTATGAGTATCGATAGGTTCAGAACAAAGCGTTCCAGAATTATCAGGAGTCAGTGTAAACGTAATATCACCCACATAGCCAGTTGGCGGAGTATAGGTTGGATCTAAAGCACTTGCATCTGGACTGAAAGTTCCCCCAGCCACACCTGCTGTCCAATTCCCAATCCCTGTTCCTCCAGATATGGTCCCATTCAATAAAATTTCTCCATCCACACAGACCTCAGTGGGGCCATTAGCTTCAATATATACTGGAGGAAGGACCTCAATAGTTCCTGTTTTTGTAGTTGGTCCACAATCGTTTGTTACAGTAAGGGTGTAATTATAAATTCCTGGAGTATCGTACGAAATAGATGGATTAGGGTCATTTGAACCTGCAATGGATGCTGCTGAAGACGATGAAAAATCCCATGAATAAGTAGTTCCAATGGTAGTGTAACAATCGTTGACTGTTGGGTCTATTTGGAAAGATTCATCCTGACATACAATTAAATCAGGAACTTCAGCTTTAGGTTTATCTTTGATGGTTACAATGACGGTTTCAACATCATCTTGGCAACCATTCCCAGGTAAAATATCTTCAGCATAAACCCTCAAATTTACTTCATAAATGCCTGGACTTGTAAATAAAAATTGAGGTGTAACGCTATTTGAGCCCGTACTATTAGTAAATTCCCAACCTGGTGTTGAAGTGGAACATTCATCATTTATTCTCGTTACTTCCCATTCATAAATTGGCGTTATATCACATCCTTCTGCGAAAGATTCATTGGTGGTTGTAATAATTAAATCATCTTCATAACAAGCCTCAGTCTTACTTAAGGTAAATTCAGAATCAAATTCAGGGATTATACAAATTTCTTTTGTAATTCTGCTTTCACCACAATTATTTCTGGTGACTAAGGTAATCTCGTAATCTCCGGGTTTTTCGAATTTAACCCCTAAAATTTCAGAGCCATCGGTCCATGAAAACCAGTCTGTAGTGTTCCCATTATCACTTCCCAATTGACCTCCATCTATTGTTCTGTCCCCATTTCGAGTGACTTCCCAATATCTACCATAGTCAGCGTTGCAACCAGAAGACGAAACATTTTCACCTCCGAAAGACTCATCTGTGAAATTAACTAAGGAATTAACACAAGCAATATCAGCGGGTAATACAAAGTCAGCTTCTGTTGGTTCTGAAACACGTATAGGTCCTGTAGATATAAAACTGCCATCTGTTTCACATGGATTGGTAGCTCTTGCAGTAACAGAAAAGGAATTAGGAGAAGGACTGCCATTTACTGTTGAATTCACGCCACATGAAGTTCCTAAAAATTCATGATTGAAAGTTTCTGTAAAAGAACCTCCAATCGGATAATCAGATGATTCGAGAACAATGTCTGGAGACCCATCATTTATTGTAATGGTATATGTGGTTCCAGGGGTGTTGTTGTTTACAGTAATTTCAAATGTATATTCATTGGGAAGACAATTGTCATTACCATCGATTAAATCAACGCTAATTGGTGGAGGATTTGTGCCAACAAAAACTCTGAATTCACTTGTTTCCGAGGTTCCGTCTATAGATATGATTGTATATGACATAGTGTATAAACCAGAAGTATAAGTGTGAGGTTCTACAGTTGTGCTTGTATCACCATCCCCCCAATCAATAAAATAAGTGGTTCCTGTAGGATAAGAACTTTGGTCTGGATCTATAAAATTAAAAAATCCATTATTGGATAAATCACCAGTGCACCTAAGAAAAGTTTTTATACCATTTTGTGCTTCTGTTTTATATCCACCCCCAACATTTTCTATATTTAAATCAGGATCATCTACCGAATTAGATTCTTGATCTGTAAAAATTTCAAAAAAAGATGTGACAGCTTTTTTATTCTTTGCCGGTTGTGTAGACTTTTTTTCACTAATGCCAGAATCAGCAAAAGCGATATCATTATTGATTTCGGATATAGAATTAGATGTAGTGAAAACAGCTAATCCAATCAATAAAAAACATCCAATAAGAAATAGAGTGAGTAGTTTTGTTTTCATTAGCTGCAGTTTTCACAAGTTATCTACGAGGGATGAATTTTTAAGGTTTACTTAAAACCCGCAAATGACGTGTAGAACTTAAACTACAATAATAGAAACAATAATTAATATATTAAAGCAATATTAATGAAATTAATAAGTATGAATAATTAAATTGGTTTAAAATAGACTTTAATTAATTGAAGATCAAATGATTAAATCAAATGTTAAAAAAGCAAATTAAAAATAAAAAAAGCAATTATAACACATTGAAATAAAAAAATAAAGGATTTTGTAAGAATATTATAGTCAGAAGTCAATTACCACTCGTTGTTTTCTTTGGTGATGTAACGGAAGAGGTTTGAATTCAAATTATTTATAAAAGCAGTAATTATCGAGCGACTTTCTAATAAATCTTTTTTGATGACATCATCTTTGATCAGATCTACATCACTTATAATCCTATATTCCGTGTAATATTTATAATACAATGCTCTTACTTCAAATCTGTATTTTTGATCTCTAAGAGAAATTTTGATATCATACTTCAAGTCCGTTGGTAAATTTTTTATTTCCAAGAATCTTAATGATTTCCCTGAAATTAAAAATGAATCTTCAGAAAACTTGGAATCTAGAAGTGTAGACTCATTGAAATAACTGTTTATCCAACTTCTCAAATCATCTTCAAGCTGAACTTTACCTTTACCTTTTACTTCGACCACAATAGCTTTTGAGAAATTATAATTTTCAAAATCGAACTTTGGCAAATCTTTAGTTTGACTAGATAAATTGAATGATATAAAAATTGCTACAACTAGTAAATAGATTTTTGCCATAAATTTTAATTCTTTAAAATGTAAATTTAATCATATATGTTGTAAGTGGTGCAGATATTAATTATTAGATAATTATTTAACGCCTGTGAATCTTGTGACATAAGCTTTTCCTTTGTGAAAATTGCCTTCAGTTAAGTCGATTTCTAGTTCTTCTCCATGGCTTTCAGTCAACTCATTAAAATCATTTTTAATAGATGCTAAGTCGTACAGTAATTCTTTATTCTTGGGACCACCTGACTTATATTGTCCTTCCAACTGTTGAGGATGAAAAGCTTCTAAAATGATTTTTCCTCCAGACTTCAAAGACTTGATAGCATTTTTATGAAGTTTTATTCTCATCTCCGGATTCAGATGCGCGTAAATTAATACGATAAGATCATATTTTCCATCTTCAAACTTATAATCTTCTATTTTACTTAAATCATAAGTAATTGAAACCTGCTTTGATTTACATAGTTTTAATGCCTTTTCTTTTCCAGCTTCAGAAAAGTCAAAAGCATCTACTTGCCAGTCTTTTTCAGCTAAATAACAAGCATTTCTTCCTTCACCTTCCAGAGGCAAAAGAGCACTTCCTTTTTCATTTATTTTAGCTAGTTCGAACTTTAAAAATGAATTTGGCTCAATGCCATAGACAAATTCCTCCATTCCAAACCTTTCATTCCAAAACTCTTTCATAACATTTGATTTTTAAAACAATAAAAACCCTGAACTTAATCAGGGTTTAAATATTAAATTGGATAAAACTTTATTTATAATTTTTCATTTCTGTTTTGAGATCATTTTTACCAGAAATCATTTCAAAAGAAGTATTTTTTATTCGTTCAAGTTCTAAAGCATATACTAAAGCTTGAGCAACATCTTCTCTAGAAATTTGACCCATTTTCTTCAGTTTTTTGGCAACTTCTACCTTTTCAGTGCCTTTTTCATTTGTAAGTCCGCCAGGCTGAACAATAGTGTAAACCATATTAGATTCTCTTAAGAAATCGTCTGCTGCTTTCTTAGATTTTAAATAAGTCTCTAAACCTTCAACTTTACTTGGTGCATCAGTTCCCATTGAACTAAGCATAACAAATTTCTGTAATTTGTGAGCCTTAGCAAGTTCTACAGCTCTAATCGCTCCTTTTTGGTCCACAGCAGTTGTTTTTTCTTCGCTTGCTCCTCCACCAGCGCCAGCAGCAAAAATAACTTTGTCCATTCCTTTAAAAGCATCAGAAAAATCTTGTTCTAGATCTCCGATTCTTGTCTCAATTCTCTGGTTTTCAAAAAAAGTTTTTTGAACCTCTTTTCTGATCATAGCGAACGGTTTAAAGTCTGTGGAATCTCTCAGTGTTTTTGATATGATTCTTCCTGTGGAACCATTGGCGCCTATAACTAATATATTTTGCATGATATGTTTTTTTATGTTTTTACAAAAATATAGCTTCAAGACCTCTTTTTATTTAAAACGCCTTTAAATCATCTTTTAATTAAGTTAAATACTATTAAATCTTTAAATATAATAAGGTACTTCAATAATAAGAAGCTTTGAATTGGCTTTGATGTTTATTTTGATTTTATCAGTTTCAGTAATTCCTATTGCATCACGTTTTGACAACTTAAATTCATCTATCTCAACTTCGCCCTCCAATAAGAAAAGATAAACACCATTTTCTTTGTTTTTCAATCGATAAGTTTCTGCGGTATGTGTATCAAATTCACCTATATGAAACCAAGCATCTTGATAAATCCAAATGCCATCATCATCTTTATTTGGGGATAAAATCTGTTGAAATTTATTTTTAATGCTTGAAGTGTCAATAGAGATTTGATCATATCTCGGAGTGACGTTCTGTTGATTTGGAACGATCCAGATTTGAAGAAAATTGACGGAATGTTTATCACTGTAATTAAACTCGCTGTGTTGAATTCCTGTCCCTGCACTCATCACTTGGATGTCGCCAGCTTTTATAATAGTTTCCCTTCCAGTATCATCTTTGTGTTTGAGATCTCCCTCCAACGGAATAGAAACGATTTCCATGTTTTGATGTCCATGCGTCCCAAAACCCATGCTAGGCGCAACGATATCATCATTTAACACCCGCAGAACTCCAAAATTCATACGTTCAGGGTTAAAATACCCTGCAAAACTAAAACTATGATGAGAATCTAACCAGCCATGGTTGGCGTGGCCTCGGCTATTGGCTGTATGTAAAGCTGCTTTCATTATTTTTTGAGCTAAATTACAGGACACAATCAAGCAAGACTTTAAAATAAATGATAAAATTTTTAACGCTAGTGGATTTCATCCGTATTGACTTCTGAACATAACATTAAGTATTTTTATTTAAGTTAAATATTTCAATTATGAGACCTCACAAGTTTGAAAACCTGTGAGGTAAATCTATTCAAGCTTGAAAATCAATGCTTGTATTACTTCGGACTTCTTTAATGTATAAGTCTATTGGTATAAATAGATTTGAATTTTAAAATGGCAAAAAGCTTTGATAATGTAATTTATACCAACTCAGCGACTAAAACGTCCACTCAAAGATTTCTGTTAATTTGGATTATAGTACGATTATTTCGAATTAGTCGAGTTATTTAAGACAACAAAGCCCACAACTATCAATTGTGGGCTTTGTTGTTTTTTGTTTATCAAATTTACTTAAACTTCTGACTTTGATTATTAACCATAAATAAAGCGTTGACGAAAAATAGTTTTCCATTTTCCCAGAAGGAGCGGAACATCACATCATCTACCATGTAGATTATACTGCCTTTTCCCATACGTTGTTCACCAAAAACCAGAGATTTCGATATTTTTTCTGAAGCTTTTTCTCCTACAAAGCCACTTAAACGCTTAGAGGAATCATCAAAGTAAGCTACATTAAAACCTTTTTTGAGATATTGATAGGCTGTAGAACTTGTTTTCAGAGATTGATAATTCTCGTCATAACCAAAGCCAAGGGGATGGGTGTTGTCCACTTTAGTTTTAAAAATAGCTCCTGTAATATTATCCTTGGTGCGTTCTTCTTCTCGCTTCGCGTAAGGAATGAGATTCACTTCAGTTGTGTCTTTTTCTACTTTCACTTTTTCTAAGCCAAAATCTTTTTTGCCTTCAAAAGTGGAAAGCGCACTGCCTATAGCTATCACTTTTCCTCCACTTTTCATCCAGGTGGATATAGTTTCCAGATCTTTTTTATCTAACACTGAAACATAGTTTCCGTTGGGAAGCACCAGCACATCATAATCTTTGAAATCTACTTTTTTGAAATCGTCTGTAGAAATAGAAATGATGGGATAATTCAATTCCTGCTCAAAGAAATACCACAGTGAACCGTAGCTCAGCGATGAAGTTCCTTTTCCTCTCAAAACGGCGATGCGCTGAGGATGAATTTTCTTAACATCTGGTGATCCAAAATCAGTTCCAGAATCTGAAAAACCAGTAGTAGTTGATTTTAAATCTATTTTTAATTCATTGGCAGTCTCCACCATCAGGGAATCAAATTCTGGCTGTTGATTGTTGGTTTTTGTGATGATTAAACTTCCACGGCCGTATGACTTACCCTCAATTTTGAAAGGTTTTGTAGTAGCTCGCACATCGATACCATGTTCTAAAAGCTTAGCGAGAAATTTTGCATTAGTCATACTCTTCCACGGAGCGATATAACCAACGGTATCCTCATTAACCTTCAGGTCTTGAGAAGCTTTTTTCTCTTGTTTTGAATCGACTTTTCCACTTACGGTATACACATCAACTCCGTGGGCGAGGCCCAAATTCCAGGAGGTGATGTCATAGGTGAGGGGAGTGCTTAATTCTGGATCTGCCTCAAATAAAACTTTAAGCATTTTAGCCTTTGGCTGATTGGCAGGTAAAACTAGAGCATTTTCAGATTCAAAGTTCATTTTGGCATTGCTATACATGTTTTTGCCTTTCAAAGACTTATCTGTCGCAAAAGTGTATCTATACTCATGCCGATCAAAAAGTTCAGCTAAAATCTTCAGTTTTTGTTCATCCCCAGCCAGGACGTAATAATCAAAGTCAGGAGAATGTTTGAAGTATTTCTTAAACTCCGAATTTAATTCTGTGGCATTTTCCGAAGAAATTTCAACCGTAGAAAGTCCGCTTATCACATGGTGTTTTACCCGATCTAAGAGGGTGAGTTCATAATCTTCGTCGGTGTTGATGCCAAGTCCAGCTCTGCCGTTTCCTGCTTGCTCGTAGGTCATGCCAATGGCGCCGTTGTAGGTTGGATAGGTGTCGCCATAACTGGGATAGAATAGGTCGAATCGTTCTCGGGTGAAGTAAGACCAGGCATTTTCGTCGAAAGCCTCTGCATTGTTTTTCCCGATTTTAGTTTGGAATTCTTTTTGAAAATCGGTGATTACTTCATGAAAAGGTTCGGCTGCTGGCGCAAAGTAGTAAGGGGAGTTGATGCCCTGCTCATGAAAATCTACATGCACGTGAGGCATCCATTGGTTGTAGAGTTTTAGACGCTGCTGCGTCTCTACTTGTGTTGCCCACATCCAGTCACGGTTGAGGTCAAAAAGGTAATGATTTGATCTTCCTCCAGGCCATGGCTCATTGTGTTCTACAGCATCTTGAAATGACGAATAGGGTGACGCTTTGACTTGATTATACCAGTTGACGTAGCGATCACGTCCATCCGGATTTATGCTGGGATCTATGATGACGACCGTATTCTGTAGTATATCTTTACGTTTAGTGATAAGCTCATAAGCAGTGACCATAGCTGCTTCGGTACTGGAAGCTTCGTTACCGTGAACATTATAACTTAACCAAACTACAGCGATATTTGAAGAGGCATCACCATCAATTATTCCCGTTTGTTTAAGGTGATTGATTCTTAAATTCTCTAGATTTTTCAAATTTTCTTCTGAAGAAACCACTGCATAGCTTAATATTCTAAGTTCGTTGGTTTTACCATAAGAAGAAAAATTTAGATTTGGGCTACTTTCTGATAAGTGATTGAAATAGTCAAGAACCTCATGATGACGAGTAAATTCTGTGCCAATTTTATATCCCAAATATTCATCTGGCGATAAAATTGAGTTTTGAGCCTGATTAATTCCAAAAAAGCAAAAAACTAGTAGAAAAGTAAGATTGAATTTCATGTGAATAGAGTTTGCTGTAAATTTAACAGAAAACTCTATACAACTCTATAGATTTAATTTTTATTGAATCACTTATTTTTTAATCCGGCCTGTTTTACTTTCATTTTCTTCATTTCAGTCTTGTGATAATCTACAGGACTTCCAAAAGCCATCTGAAATGCGTGTTTTGCAGATTTTGCCTTGGTCATGTCCTTGAAAAGCGCAATCCATTCGTGAAATACTAACATAAAAGGATTGTAAGTGTCTATTGGTTTAGTTATGCCATAAACTGGTTTCTCAATTTCCTCTTCAAAGGTTCCGAAAATCCTGTCCCAAATAATAAGAGTAGATCCGTAATTTTTATCGAGATACTTTTCGTTTTTAGAATGATGAACCCTGTGGTGAGAAGGTGTAGTAAAAATATATTCAATTGGTTTAGGTAGTTTTTTGATGTATTCTGTATGGATCCAAAATTGATAAAGAACTTCTAATTGGTGAATAACTAAAAATACAAAAGGATGGAATCCCATTAAAATCACTGGAAGAAAGAATATGATTTTCAAATTCTGCGTCCATGATAATCTAAAAGAAGTTGAGAGGTTGTAATATTCTGAATTGTGATGAACAACATGCGTTGACCACCAAAAACGTTGTTCGTGAGCTATTCTGTGCGACCAGTATCTTACAAAATCTAGTGCAATAAAGCAGAGTATAAACGACCACCAGGTCATAGGAATGTAAAAAGGAGTAATGTTGTAGAAAAACAAAAAGAAAGCAAAAACTCCTAATTTCATCACGCCATTAAGAAGAATGTTAACCACTCCAATAAAAGTTGAGGCTAAAAAATCTTTTCCTTCGTAAAGTTTTTTATTCTGTTTATAACTAAAATAGGATTCTAGAGCAACCAATGAAAACATTACAGGCGCAGCAATCCAAATAATGGTTGTAAAATCTAAATTTGCAACATCTTCTAAACTCAATTTTACCTTCTCCATGTATTATTTTTTTTACAAACATAATTAATGAAAGGCATTATTAATAAGTTTTACATCTATTTTACCAGCATTGGCTCAATATTTACAAATGTTTAGTTTTGGAAAAAATGTAGCTTATGATTATTTACTGCTGAGCTCAGGAAGCGCTTCTATTAATTTGTTAATCTCAAGGTCTAATTCCTTATTATAAGTCACAAGCTCTTTTTTAGTTTTGATTTTGGATTTTTCTATACGTAATGCAGAATCAGATAACGAATTGGCTCCGAGATTCAGTGCAGTTCCTTTTACTTTATGTGCAAGCTTTTTAAGCTGATCTTCGTTTTCGATTTCTCTTAAATTTTCCAAAGCTTCAACTAGAGAATCATTGGCGAGATTAATAAGCTCATCAAAAAACTTTTCATTATGGCCTATCATTGCCATAACTTGATTTCTATTAAAAATTTCATCCTTACTTTCATCTGCACTTGTTTTGTCATGAAAGTCTGAACTTTCAACAAGCTGATTATTATCAGGGCTATATTTTAAGATCACATTTCTTAAAGACTCCTGCAAGATGGGTTTTGAAATATAATCGTTCATTCCAGCTTCAATACATTTTTCCTTTGTTCCTACTACGGTTCCAGCTGTAATGGCAATTATAGGAGTTGTTCTTCCCTTCTTCTCTTTCCTGATGGCTTCTGCTAGTTCATAACCATTCATGTTAGGCATTTGAATGTCGGAAAAAACAATGTCCGGGGTGTGTTTTTTAAATAACTTGAGGGCTTTAAGGCCATCTTCCGCTTCATATATATTCACCTTGGAATAAATATTTGTTAAGTAGGACTTAATCAACTCCATGTTGATAAGGTTGTCTTCTGCGATAAGAAATTTCAATCCTTCAGTTTCTTCAATAGTTTTTATTTTTTTACTATCCGAGTATAAATCGCTTTGCGGTTTATCTTCATTGGTCATAACTCTCAATAAATCGATTTTCTTTATTGGCTTAACTATTAAATGTTCAAAGCATCTTTTCAATTTTATCTCTTCAGCTCTATCATTTGCATTTGATTTTTTAAGTAGTATGAAACGTACATTTTTAGACTTGGTGTTCGTTTTTAATCTTGAAGTTAAACTACAAGAGAGCTCAAGAGAATCTTCTTGGTTTACAAAAATAACTTGAGGGGATAGTTCTACAAGTCTTTTTGATGCAGTTTCAAGGTCATTTGCGTAGTGAAGCTTCAGGTTGTAACCACCATAATGGCTTCTGATGGTCTCAAAATGTTCTGAAAACGAAGAGACTACCAAAATATCTCTTACGTCTTCAATAGTTTGAGTTTGTGTTTTTGGATTCTTTTCTGAACGTAAAGAAATCTCGAAATAGAAATTACTCCCTTGCCCAATTTCACTTTTCAATCTTAGCTTGCTATCCATCAAGTTTAAGATCTTATCTGAAATAGCTAAACCTAATCCAGTACCACCATATTTTTTGGTTATAGAAGTGTCTTCTTGTATAAATGCATTAAAAATTTTCTTCTGATTTTCTTTGGCTATTCCAACTCCAGTATCTTCGACCGAAAACACAAGATTTGCAAGATCATCTACATTGTTTTTACAAGATATCTTGAATTTCACAGAACCTTCTTTTGTAAATTTTATGGCATTGTTCAATAGATTGATTAGAATTTGTTTAAACCTCACTCCATCAACCCATACATAATCTGGTACTTTGTCATCAACTACGAGAATTAATTCCAGGCCTTTTTTGTGTGCTTCATATTTTATAAGATCTACAACCTCCTCTGCAATCTTTAATAAATTCGTTTTATCGGTATCTAGTTGTAATTTTCCAGATTCAATTTTAGAAAAATCTAAAACATCATTAATCAAGTCTAATAGAATATTGGCAGATTGGAAAACTGTCTTCATGTATTGATGTTGAACATCATTAAGCGGAGTTTTCATCAGCAAATCAGAGAATCCAATGACACCATTGAGCGGTGTCCTTATCTCATGACTCATATTTGCCACAAATTCTGACTTAGCCTGACTTGCTTTGATGGCTTCAGTTTCAGAATTTTTCAATCTTTTCTCTATTTTTTTCTGTTCTGTAACATCTTGTAATGTAGAGATGACAATTCTATTTCCTTTTTTATCAAAGTGAATAAGGCCGTTAATGACGACAGTGATCAAGTCACCAGACTTGGTCTTCAGGACTTTCTCAATAGGTCCTATTCTATTTAAATTCTTTAGATTTTCTATGGACTTGCTATCCTTGGATGTGATTGTCTTCTCGGGAGTTATTGTCCAAATGCTCATTCCAAGAATTTCGTCCTCAGTATATCCAACCATGTCCTGCATGGCTTTGTTAATATCAAGAAACTTACCCGATGTAAATTCAGTAATAACAATACCGACAGGGGAGAGTTCAAAGATATTTTTGAATTGCAGAACATTTTGTTTGAGATCTTTTTCCAGCATTTTCTTGTCAGAAATATCCTGATGAGTTCCAAACATCCATTCTGGTTGACCATCTTCTGTCCAGGAGATAACTTTTCCTTTGTCGAGTATCCAAACCCAATGGCCTTCTTTATGTTTAAGTCTTAATTCAAACTTGTAAAAATCTGTATTTCCTTGGAAATGGTCTTCCAGAGCTAAATTGCTATTCTTAAGATCTTCGGGGTGAGTTCTATCGTTCCAGGCCGATATAGAGTTATTTAATGGTATATCATGTGTAGAATATCCCAACATTTCTACAAATCGGTTATTGAATTTAGCTTCTCCTGTTTGTACATTCCATTCCCAAGTACCAAGATTGGTGGCGTTGATTATATTATTGAGTCTTTCTCTTTCTTGTTTGAGTTTCTCTTTATTTTTTTTTGATTCTGTGATGTCTTGAAAAGAGCCATAAACACTCACGCACTCTCCGTCTATAATTTCAGGTTTTATATTGATAAGAGCCCAAAGTGGTCTTTTTTTGGCTGTTAAGATTTCAAATTCACCAGTGTACGATGTATTGAAGTGAATACTTTCCAAAACCTTTTCGGTGATCAATTCTATACTTTTACCATCTTTAAAAAAAACTTTAGCCTCTTCAAGACTCGGCTGAATGTTACTATCTATTTCAGCAATTTTTTTCAGGATAGGAGTCCAGAATAATTCTCCCTTTTTCACATCATACCTCCATCCACCGACTCTAGCTAAACTCTCAGCTTCTTTGAATAAGTTGTTGATTAGCTTTAGTTTTTTTTCAGTTTTCTTTCGATCACTCACTTCCCGGACATCACATAGAATTTCATTATTGTGATTTTCTCTTTTTATCACATTCACATTCATGTTAAACCATCTTTGAACGCCATCAGTAGTAAGATCGTATTCTATTGGTATGCTAGAGTTGTAGAGTGTACTGGCTTTAACAGCCATTTTTATTTTAGACGCTATTTTATTAATAGATGTTATTTCATCAATATGCTTTCCAATAAGATCTTCCTTTTCAACCAGTAAATTTTCTTCGTCTCCATAGAATTCGATGAAATTGAGATCTGAATCAAGAAGAAAAACTAAATCTCCTGTATTGTTTAATAGTGTTTGAAATCTGCCTTTACCGTCCGAGATGCTTTTGTTAAGCTCTTCAAGTTCCAGTTTCTCTTTGTGAGAAATGATTTTATCCATCGCTTCATCAGAAAGATCTTTAAGAATATTTTTTTGAGTTTGACTAAGTTTTCTTGGTTCAGGATCTAATACGCACAAAGTACCAATGACTATGCCTTCAGGATCTACAATAGATTTACCTGCATAAAAATTAATATTATTAGTTTGTAGATACTTAACTTTTTTATCCTTTGCATCTAGTTTTGATATATCACTAATTACTTGAAGTTCATTTGGACTTTCAATAGTGATTTGACACATAGAATCCTCTTCTGATATATCGTCTAAATCAAAATTATAGCTTGATTTTATCCAGAATCTTTTTTTGTTAATTATGCTCAATGTAGCATGGGAGCAATCGCAAACCTTGGCGGCCATTTCGACCAATCTATCAAAACCCCTGTCTTGACCAGAATCTAAAATTCTATATCGATCTACTGAATCCAGCTTTTTCTTATCCATGAAAATAGTATAGAATCTTAAATTTAAGATATTTATTAAAACAAACAGTTATATATAAGTAGAAAAGGCAATTAATATTAATTAATCACCTTTTAATGTATTTAGCCTTGTTGAAACTATTTTTAAATGGTTTCAAGATTTTCACTGAGTGTAGTGATAAATTTTTTGATAGGATTCTTTATCATCATTGCCATCATACTATTGAATTCCCCTTCAAAAATAAGTTGTACTTCAGATGCGTTCTCTCCTTTTTCTTCAATCTCACCTCTTAGTGTAAAAGGAAGTTTATCACTTGCCGCAGCCAAAACTACAAGGTGGTTGGCTTCAGTGTTGTCAAGTTTCAATTTGATTGCTGGCATTCCTTTGAGTTGAAAAAGGAAGCTTTCCTCTGAAAGTAATTCGAATTTTTCAATGCTTTCCGGCATTAATTTTTCGAAATTTTCAACTTTTTTTAAAAATTCAAAAGTTTCTTTTTGGCTCTTAGCAACGTTTTTTTTCTCGCTTTCTATGTACATAATTAATATTTCCAGTTGGCAGGATCTTTACGCCAGGTTTTTAATAATTCAAGTTCAGTTTTATTGAGGTAATTGGTTTTATAAGCTTTTTCTAAAAGAATTTCATAGTTGCCAAGGGTATAAACATCCAGATATTCGTTTTTAAACAAAGCCTCAGACTCTTCAAAGCCATAAGTGAAAATTGCCATCATACCCTTTATATTGGCTTTCCCTTCAGCTTTCAAAGCTTTAATAGCATTCATACTGCTTTTTCCAGTGCTTATAAGATCTTCTATCACTACTACATTGGCATGAGGATTTAGCTTGCCCTCAATTTGATTTTGACGTCCGTGTTTTTTAGGCTCGGGCCTTACGTACACAAAAGGTAAACCCAAGTAGTCTGCAATAATAGCACCTATGCCAATCGCTCCTGTAGCAACCCCAGCTATTGCATCTGGTTTGCCAAAAAGAGTTTCGATAGGTTTTGCTAATTCAGAAACGATATAGTTCCTGATGCTAGGGTAGGACAAAATTATTCTATTGTCACAATAAATTGGAGATTTTATACCACTTGCCCAGGTGAAAGGCTCTTGTGGATTTAATTTTATTGCGTTAATTTGCAGCAATAGCTCTGCAGTTTTGTGGGCAGTATTTTCATCTAAAATCATAGTTACAAATGTATAAAGTTTTCGTGAATGATGTGCCAATAATATTGTCAACTCAAGAAAATATAGGCTCAAATTACACTAATATTCCAATTAAAAAGGCAAAAATAAAGCAACTTATTCGCAAAATAGAATCAGGAGAACTTCTTTACCTTAACCTATATCACAAAAAAGAACATAAGCTTTTAAAACATCTAAAAAAGAAACTTAAGGTCATTGTAGCTGGAGGCGGTTTAGTCTATAATTCAAACAAGGAAATCCTATTTATTTATCGTAATAAAAAATGGGATCTTCCAAAAGGTAAAACTGAAAAAGGAGAAGACATTGAGCAAACGGCACTTCGAGAAGTTGAAGAAGAAACTAATGTAGAAGGCCTGGCTATAGAATCGTTTCTACAGACCACTTATCATATCATCAACAGAAATAATAAATACAAGCTCAAAGTTACTCACTGGTACCAAATGAGTACAGATTATAGAGGCGAACTAGTTCCAGAACTTTCTGAAGGTATAAAAAAGGCAAAATGGAAAAACTTTGAGCAGACTCAAAAAGCCCTTCAAAAATCCTACGCAAACATTAAACTTTTATTTCCTAAGGAATACCTAGTTCAGCACCCTAACGATAGGGTAAGTTAGATGAGCTTCTTCATAGTATTTTGAATTCTTATGAATCCAGTCTAATTGGGCATACCAGCTTTTTCTGAATTCAGGATCATTTTTTTGTTTCTCTTCAAATTCAGTCTTTAAGTCAGGATTTTTTTTAAAAATTTCCAAAGCTAAATCTTCAAATACATAAGGCGAAAAGTTTTCCTTTTGCTGTAAAATGCTATCGAAGAAATTCCAATTAAAAAATGAATCTACGGCAATAGGCTCCAAGGTTTCCAAAAGATAGCGCATACCAGGCTGATCGACTTCCACCAAAACATCCCCCTGAGAATAAGTTTGTTTTACTTTTCTGGCGGTAACTTTAGTGTCATAATGCAAATAATGACCCTCGTAGGCAGATGTTCTAGTTTTGAAATCCTTGATTTTATATTCCTCAACTTCAATCACAGTATCATTTCCAAACCGAGTATAAGTAATGTTATTCCATTTCATCAGATCCACAACTTTGGACCATTGTTTTGGGATGATATACGCCCTCGGTATACTTACTGAATCTGTGGATTTAAATTGGTTATAATATTTCACTTCCTCTTCAAAGGGTTGATCTTTTCTGAATTTGATTCTCGGTAAATTCGTGATTTCGCTGGTTAAATTTTCAAGCTCGTAACCAAGAAAATTAAAGCATCTGTAGTCTGATGTATCCACCCTAAAGTTGAGAGGATAAAAATCAGTATTAGAATACATCTGAAAGTTTTGCTCTCTAGCTTTTTGGATATTTATTTTCTGTTCGTGAGAAACCTTCACCAGTGTTTTAAGCATTTCAAAAGTCCCATCTACTCTTTGCTTATAGGGTTTTAGCATGTGAGTTTCTATCATTAGGCCTAAAGAATTCCATAAAGTCGTAAAGCCAGAAGAATATCTTGGAGAATCGTTGAATTGAGTAAATCCATTTTTTGGACTTTCATTGTTGACATTTACATAAGGAGTGATTTCCCAGTCTTTCTCACTCAATTGATCTTCAACTGCTGGGATAAAATTGTTCTCCAGATGCTTGCCCATTTCTCCGCCAAGCTTATTATGCTGAGTAAACAGGTGCGTGAGTGTGTATTGATAATCTGCACCATTACTCACGTGAGTATCTACAAATACATCCGGATTTACCTGATGATAGATACTGTAAAAGGCTTTACTGTTCTTGGTATCAGACTTTATAAAGTCTCTGTTTAAGTCAAAATTTCTTGCATTTCCTCGGAAACCGTAAGCTTCAGGACCATTTTGATTGGTCCTCGAAGTTGAGTTTCTATTCAAAGCGCCACCAACATTATAAATGGGTATGGCAAACAATTCAATATCTGTTGGCAAGGACCAAACGTTATTTGACAAGTCTTTAAAGAGAAGCATGGTCGCATCAACACCATCGGATTCTCCTGGATGAATCCCATTGTTGACCAATATCCTCAAAGGCTTTTCTTCAAGTTCAGAAGGAGTAAATTTCACCAAGTGCAATGGTTCCCCAATATCAGTTTCATATACTTCTTCAAGTGTGATCCTGTCATCTTTGTCTGCTAAAAACTTATAAAACTTAATGACTTCTTGATAAGTCGATGTGGAGTCTCCATTGGAGCGTTCAAATGCAATTTTGAATTCTTCTGAAGTTTCTTTAGAAGATTCTTGTTTTGAAGACGACTCGCAAGCAATGATGAGAATTGAAACAGGAAGTATGAACCAGTATTTTAACATTAGTATTTTTTTAAAATAATCCTTTGATTATTCGGTTACTTTTGAACTCTAAAAATAAGCACTTGAAACAGTTTAGCCTCATTATCTTTTTGATTTCGGGAATAATTTTTTCTCAAACCCAAAAAGACACCACTACATTAAAAGAAGTAAACCTTAAAACCTCGCTAGAAATTGAAAAGGCATTCCAAACGGAATCTAATATTTCTTTTTTAAAACAAGAGGAATTACTGCAATCCAATCAAACCACTATTGCGCCAATACTGAATAAAATCCCTGGAGTTTATATGCAACAAGGAGGTGTCAATACCACCAAAATTAATATAAGAGGAATAGGAGCAAGGGCGCAATTTGAGACCAACCGGCTAAAACTTTACTATAATAATATTCCCCTAAGTACAGCCAATGGAACTTCTATTTTACATGATATAGACCTTACCACTATTTCTGAAGTAAAGGTGATCAAAGGTCCTCAAGCTACTCAGTTTGGTGCTGGTCTTGGCGGAGTCATTCAATTGAAATCTGTATTGAGAGATAAAAACTATGCCGAATCTGAGTTGCTGTTTGGTAGTTTTGACCTTTTGAAACAAAATTATTCTTTGAATTTTTCGGAGGGTAACAAAAAAGTGAACCTGACTTATAACAATCTAAGTTCTGGAGGTTTTAGAGATAATTCTAATTATCAGCGCGAATCTTACTTTTTAAACTCAGAGTGGGATTTATCAGAATCTTCTAAATTACAGCTAGTTGGGCAAGTAGTTCAGCTTAAAGGATTTATACCAAGTTCGCTTAGTAGAACAGACCTGGAGGAAAATCCAACAAGAGCTGCCTTCACTTGGGGTGAAGCCAGAGGTTATGAATCCTACACAAGAGGAATTTTCGGGATTAATTATTCTAATCAGTTAACCTCTACTATCCAACAAAACACAGCTGTTTTCACTAACATTAGAGACGCCTATGAGCCAAGACCATTTGATATTTTAGACGAAAAAAATATAGGTATTGGATTAAGACATACTACGGAAATTGATTTGCAATTATTTGGACTTACATCAAGACTTAATATTGGAGGTGAATTTTTAAGAGATGATTTTGAGGTTTCTACATTAGAAAATCAATATCGCGATAATAACGGACAAGGAGCTTTGGAAGGTGATGTACTTTCAGATTTGTCTCAAACCCGACAATATATTGAAGGATTTGCAACTCTAAATATTTTATTTTCAAGAAAATTTGATTTAAAGCTTGGTCTCGCAACGAATAAAACCACTTATGAAATTGAGGATGTGTTTTCTAATCCGGAAAATTCCCAAACAGGAGAATACGATTATGACCAGGTTTGGCTGCCGAATGCAGTTGGAACTTATTCTTTTGATGAAAATCAAAAAGTTTCAGCTTCCATAAGTAAAGGTTTTTCAGTCCCGACAGTAGAACAAAGCCTTACCGAAGAAGGTGTTTTTAATACAGAACTTGAACCAGAAAAAGGCTGGAATTATGAGATTGGCTATAAAGCCAAATGGTTTGACGATAAATTACTTACAGAATTAAGCGCATATTATATGGATGTTGAAAATTTATTGGTTGCCAGACGAGTGGCAGAAGATCGATTTGTGGGCATCAATGCCGGTTCGACCTCCCATCCTGGAATTGAATTTTCTTTCAAATCAAATTTGAATTATAACTCATGGCTAAAAATGCAACCTTATGTCAACGGAAGTTTCAATTTCTATGAATTTGATGAATTTGTTGACCAAGGTGAATCGTTTTCAGGAAACGACTTAACTGGAGTTCCGTCACAGCAATTCAGTTTTGGTCTTGATGCACAGATCGGGGATAGGTTTTATTTTTATTTTCAAACGAACGCAGTTTCAGAAATTCCAGTAAACGATGCAAATTCGGTATTTGCTGATTCTTATGCGTTTTCAAATCTGAAAGCAGAATATAGGTTTCCATTGTACAAATCCATTTCAGCTAGAGTTAATGTTGGAGTCAATAATGCGTTCAATGAAAAATACGCATCGAGTATTGTTACCAATGCAGTTGGATTTGGAGGTAGTGAACCCAGGTATTTCTACCCCGGTGAACCTAGAAATTACTTTGGAAGCTTTGCTTTAAATTATACATTTTAAAAATTAATTGTGTCCGATCAGGAAATTACAAACATTTAAAAATAGAAAGACCTCACAGGTTTTTAAAACCTGTGAGGTCTTGTAAATTGTATAGTTAACATGAATTTTATGCATTTTAAAATAGTTATTAAAAACTCACTTGTTACTGAATTCTAATACAAGCTTTTAAATAATAACAAACACTATTACAAATGCTTTGTTTTTTGTCTTCGATCAAAGAAAATCTAATTTTTAGCGAGCTATAATTTGAATTTTCTAACTTCCATCTTAAACCTATAATCCCTACTTATTGAGATAATCAATAGCCAATTGGGATAAGGACTTCACACCTAAAAGCATCCCGTCATCATCAATCATAAAATCTGCTGTATGATGGGGGTAAGGTGTCGTGTTTCCTGGTGTCATTCCGCCAAGAAAAAAGTAAAATCCTGGGACTTTTTCTTGAAAAAATGAAAAATCTTCTCCACCCGTCGTAGCTTTTACCAACTCAACTTTCTCTTCTCCGGCCAAATTCTGAAGTGTAGGAAGCATATCTGCAGTCAACTCTAAGTCATTGTAGGTAATAGCAGTATTGTTCTGAAATTCAACTTCGGCATCTCCTCCATAAGCTTTTGCTAGAGCAGGAGCCATCTCTTTCATTCGTCTGATAATCATTTCTCGCATATCAGGATCCAAAGTTCTCACCGTTCCAATCATCTCCGCAGACTCAGGAATCACATTAAATCGCGTTCCTGAAGTTATTTTTCCAACGGTAATGACAGCGGGTTCGTCGACTAACTTTGCTTCACGACTTATAATCGTCTGCAAACCGTCAATTATTTTTGCTGAAATCAAAATGGGATCTACTCCTGTCCAGGGTGCAGAACCGTGTGAACCTTTTCCTTTAACTGTAATGACAAAACGTTCAACAGCTGCCATTGTTCCTCCCGGTTTATATCGAATAGTTCCAACAGGAGTTGATGAATTGATATGTAATCCAAAAATTGCATCCACATCTGGATTTTCTAATACACCTTCCTCTATCATCAAGCTTGCTCCACCTCTTTCACCTGGAGGAGGACCTTCTTCAGCAGGTTGGAATATGAACTTGACATTTCCATTTAATAAGTGTTTATTTTTGGTCAATACTTCAGCTACACCCATTAAAATAGCAGTATGTGTATCGTGACCGCAAGCATGCATTACTCCAGTCTCAGTTCCTAGAAAGGTTGTAACTACCTCACTTTTGAAAGGTAAATCGTTACGTTCTGTCACCGGCAGCGCATCAATATCTGCTCTTAGAGCAACAGTTTTTCCTGGTCGATCTCCTTTGAGCGTCGCAACGACTCCGGTATGTGCTACTCCAGTTTTTACTTCAAAACCTAAGCTTTCTAAATGTTTAGCTATTTTTCTTGCAGTTTCGAATTCTCTGTTGGAGAGTTCGGGATGTTGATGGAAGTCGTGTCTCCATTCAATTACTTGTTTTTCAATGTCTTCAACATCTTTAAGTAATTTAGAATCCATTTGAGCAAATAGGCCTAAGCAAAACAAGAGGCTTAAGCTGGTCATAATTGTTTTCATGAGATGTGTTTAAAAGTTAATAAGTTTATAGCCCTTGTTTTGAAGCTCGATTAATGCCGTCATTGCAGATAAAGCAATTTTAACGTCGGGATGCATCATAGATTTTGAAATTTTTCTATGTTTTGAAGTCTGTCCGCATAAAACCATTTCTACATTATTTTCAGATAAAAGGCTTAGAAGTTCTAAGTTCGGATTTTTCAATCCTTCTTGATTATGATATTTAGCATATTCTTTATGGGCAAGGAGATCATAAATAGCCGAACCGTGCAAAACCATAACGGCTTTTACAGAATTATTTTCTAGCTCTGGAGCAGAATGTATTCTTATATATCTTGCTAAAGTTTGAAACATTCGATTTGGCTGGTCTTTGGAGTAAGAAATTTTAGCAATATCAAAAACTGCTTTTAATTCCTGATTTAAATCAACTTTAAAATCGGGTTCTTCAATTTCGTAAACAGGACCAAAATCCTCTAAAGTTTTTGATGTTTGGGTAAATCCCAAAATGGGGATTACAAAAATGATAAAATAAGCTAGTATGTTCTTCATGAGTTTAAGATTTTACAAAAACAGCATCTGGCACCAAAGTAGAATAATCTCCATTATGTCGAATGACATCTCTTACAATAGAGGAGGAGATATAGCTTTTGCCACTGGAAGTGAGTAAAAAGACAGTTTCAATTTTTTCTAACTTTCTATTGGTATGAGCGATTGCTTTTTCAAATTCAAAATCTGCTGGATTTCTTAGACCTCTGAGAATAAAGTCCGCATTATTTTCTTTACAATAGTTAACGGTTAAGCCTTGATATGTATCTACTTTTATTTTTGGTTCATCCTTAAACGTTTCCTCCATAAACAACTTTCTTTCTTCCAAAGTGAACATATATTTTTTTTCTGAATTTACTCCAATGGCTAGAATAATTTCATCAAAAAGAGTGAGTCCTCTCATGATAATATCATAATGTCCAATTGTAATAGGATCAAAAGATCCAGGAAAAACAGCTCTTTTCATAAATTTAAAATTTCTTCTAAGATACTTAAAACTGAATTAGTGCTCAAAGTTCTGAAGAGCAACCTCTACAGCATTGGTAAATAAATCTTGGAGTGAAATTCCTGCAGCTTTAGCTTGCTGTGGAAGAATGCTGGCTTCGGTAAGACCAGGGCAAGCATTACACTCCAAAAAATGAGGTTGATTGTTGTGAAAAATAAATTCTGATCTCGTTAAGCCTTTTAACTTTAGGGATTTAAAAATTTTGACCGCTAATTCCTTAACTTTATTGGTCTGCTGATCATCAAGGTTGGCTGGAGTTATCTCTTTGGATTTTCCAAGATATTTAGCTTCAAAGTCAAAGAATTCATTTTCAGAAATAATTTCCGTGACTGGCAATGCTTGAATTTTCCCATCAATATTAATAACACCTACACTTACCTCTCTGCCATCCAGAAATGATTCAATGATAACTTCATCATCTTCTTTAAAAGAATGTTCTAGGGCTGTTAAGATGTCTTCTTTCTTTTTCACTTTTGAAATTCCATAGCTGCTTCCAGCTCTGTTGGCTTTTACAAAACAAGGTAAACCAACATGATCAATAACAGCTTGTGGGTCGATATCATCACCTTTATTTACGTAAACATTTTTGGCGGTTTGTATACCATGCGACTTGAGTACAGAAATACAATCTCTTTTGTTGAATGTAAGTGCAGCTTGATAATAATCACAGGCAGTTTGTGGAATTTTCAAGGTTTGTAAATAGCCTTGAAACAGTCCATCTTCTCCAGGTGTTCCATGAATTGTGTTGAAAACACAATCAAAATAAATGATTTTAGCATTTATAGTTACAGAAAAATTGGATTTATCGATTGGAAATTCTTCTCCAGAATCCAATTTAACAAACCAGCTTTTCTTTAAAATATGAGCTTTATAAACTCTATATTTTGGATTTGTAGACAAGTGTTTATAGACAACTTCTCCGCTTTGGAGTGAAATATCTGCTTCGCTAGAATAACCGCCCATGGCTAAGGCTATAGTTTTGATCATCTTTTATTTTTTCAAATATAACTTTTCAAATGCTAATCAAGACAAACATGTGTTCCATATTACATCTTCTGGAGGAGCGGCTTCAAAAGTGATTTTTTCTTTTCGTACAGGATGGATTATGGTAAGTTTTCGAGCATGAAGATGAATGCTTCCATCTTTATTACTTCTGTCGAATCCATATTTGAGATCACCTTTTATCGGGCAACCGATTGCGGAGAGTTGACTTCTGATTTGATGATGCCTTCCAGTTTCTAAAGCAACCTCCAAGAGGTGGTAGTTATCCAAAGATTTAATAAGCTGGTAGGAAAGTATAGCTTCTTTAGACTCAGGAACCGGCTTGATGTGTGCGTAGGATTTGTTTTGTTTTGGATTGCGCTTTAGGTAATGAACAAGTCTTGCAGAATCATTTTTTGGCTTGTTTTTGACGACTGCCCAATACGTTTTTTTAGTATCTCTATCAGCAAAGGCTTTATTTAATCTAGACAGAGCTTTGGAAGTTTTGGAGAAAACAATCACGCCACTTGTGGGTCTGTCCAATCGATGTACGACTCCTAAATAAGCATCACCTGGTTTGTTGTATTTTTCTTTGAGGTATAGCTTGATGACTTCACTTAAGGGCAGATCGCCAGTTTTGTCGCCTTGGACAATGTCACCTGAGCGTTTATTGATAACGATAAGATGATTATCTTCAAAAATAATCTGAAGGTTTTCAGGAGTAGAGCGCATGAATTAGGGGTTTATTTTAAAAATAAATAGTTTTTTAGACTTATCAATTTCGCTTTATAATTGAAGTTTTTAAATTTTATAAATTGAATTCAAATCTACAACTCTATAAAGTTTTATTTTGAAAGTTGTACTAAAACTACTTTTTTAGCTTTGCTTTATTGTACTCGTAATTCATTTGTGCAATATTCAATACTGAAATATCTTGTGGACATTCGACTTGACAGGCTTCAGTATTTGTACAGTGACCAAAACCCAAATCTTCCATGCGGTTCACCATATCGACCGCTCGTTTGCTACTCTCCTTTTTTCCTTGAGGTAGTTTTGCCAATTGACTGATTTTTGATGAGGCAAAAAGAGCAGCACTCGCATTTTTGCAAGTGGCCACGCAAGCTCCGCAACCAATGCAGGCCGCAGAGTCAAATGCTGATTCCGCCTCTTCGTGAGAAATCAAAATACTATTAGCTTCTGGAGCTTGTCCAGTGTTTACTGATATATATCCACCCGCGGCAATGATATCGTCTAATGCGGAGCGATCAACCTTCAAATCACGAATAACAGGAAAAGCTTTTGCTTTAAAGGGTTCAACATAAATAGTATCGCCATCTTTAAAATAACGCATGTGCAATTGACAGGTGGTTGTGTTTTTAATGGGTCCATGTGCAATTCCATTTATCATTACTCCACATTGTCCGCAAATGCCTTCGCGACAATCATGATCAAATTCAACTGGACGTTCTCCTTGTTTGGCCAGTTTTAAGTTAAGCATATCCAACATTTCAAGGAAAGACATTTCTGCATCAACTTCTTCCAGAACATAAGATTCTAAATGGCCTTTAGTATTTTGATTTTTCTGTCGCCAGACTTTTAGATCTATTTTCATTGCAATTTTATTTGTAACTCCTTTGAGTAGGCTGAACATATTCAAACTCAAGTGGCTCTTTATTCAAAATAGGAGAGGACGCCTCTCCATTCCATTCCCAGGCAGCACTGTAAGCAAACTCCTCATCATCTCGTTGGGCTTCACCATCTTCTGTTTGATATTCTTCCCTAAAATGAGCTCCGCAGGATTCATTTCGATTGAGAGCATCGATACACATGAGTTCAGAAAGCTCCATATAGTCACTGACTCTTCCTGCTTTTTCCAGTTCGCTATTAATATCTTCTGCATCACCAGGGACGAGTAGATTTTTCTTGTATTCCTCTCTGAGGTTATGAATTTGAGAAATGGCACTTTTCAGACCTTCTTCAGATCGAGATAAGCCACATTTATCGTATAGGATTTTACCTAATTCACGATGAAACTCTTCTGCTGTTCTAGTGCCTTTTTGATTTATAAACCGATTCAATTGCTCTTGAATTTGTTTTTCTGCTGTAGCAAAAGCTGGATGATTTGTATCTGTTTTTTCAACCTGAATTTGATCGGCTAAATAATTTTGTATTGTGTAAGGGGTTATATAATAACCATCCACACAGGCCTGAAGTAAGGAATTGGCTCCAAGTCTGTTTGCCCCATGATCAGAAAAATTTGCCTCTCCAATGGCAAAAAGTCCGGGAATAGTAGTCATCAAATCGTAATCAACCCACAACCCACCCATTGAAAAGTGCGCAGAGGGTGATATTTTCATAGGCTCCTTGTAAGCGTCAATTCCTGTGATTTTCTGATACATATTGAATAAATTTCCATAACGCTCAGCAATTAATTCCTGTCCGTATTCTTTGATGGCATGAGAAAAGTCTAGATAAACAGCATTCTTTAAAGCTCCTACTCCCTTTTCTTTATCAATTTGTTCTTTTGCTGCTCGGGAAGCAATATCTCTTGGCGCTAAATTTCCGAAGGACGGATATTTTCGTTCAAGGTAATAATCGCGTTCTTCTTCTGGAATCTCAACTGCTGATCTTTGCTCATTTTTTAATTGTGGAACCCAAATTCTACCGTCATTTCGTAAAGATTCCGACATTAAGGTTAACTTGGATTGGTATGGACCACTTTGTGGTAAACTAGTAGGGTGAACTTGAGTCCAGCTAGGATTTGCCATCAATGCTCCTTTTTTATGCGCTCGCCAAAGAGCCGATGCGTTACAACCCATCGCTAGAGTAGATAAATAATAAATTTTACCAAATCCACCTGTGGCCAAAATAACCGCATGTGCGCCGTGGCGTTCAATTTTTCCTGTATCCAAATTCCTGGCAATAATTCCTTTTGCCTTTCCATCAATAAGGACAAGATCCAACATCTCATGGCGAGCAAAAAGTTGAACATTTCCCTGTTCTTTTTGTCTCATTAAGGCTTGGTATGAACCTAAAAGCAACTGCTGTCCGGTTTGTCCACGAGAATAAAAGGTTCTTGAAACCTGCACACCACCAAAGGATCTGTTCCGCAGATAACCGCTGTATTCCCGGCCGAAAGGTACTCCTTGAGCAACTGCTTGATCAATTAAGCTAGCTGAACATTCTGCCAAGCGATAGGTGTTAGCTTCACGTGATCTGAAATCTCCTCCTTTAAGTGTATCATAAAACATACGGTATACACTATCACCATCGTTTTGATAGTTTTTCATGGCATTGACGCCACCTTGAGCAGCAACAGAATGTGCACGCCGAGGCGAATCTTGGAAACAAAAACTCTTGATTTTATAGCCCATTTCAGCTAAAGATGCTGCTGCCGAAGCACCTGCCAATCCAGTTCCAACTACTATGATATCAAGTTTTTTTCGATTGTTTGGACTTACAAGTTTTGCATGTGCTTTATAATTACTCCATTTGTCTTTCAAATCTCCTTCAGGAATGTTAGCATAAATTTTTTTAGCCATAACTTAAACGTTTAAATAAATATAAAAAGGAATGACGAAGTAACCTATGGTCATCGAGACAGCGAAAATCACACCTATCAATTTGACAATGCGATTGTATTTAGGATTATACAAACCAATGGTTCTAAATGCGCTAAAAAAACCATGTAATAAATGAAAACCCAAAACTAAAATGGAGATAGCATACAAAATAACGTACCACAAATCCTGAAAGGAAGCCACTACCAATCCGTAAAGGTCCTTATTTCCAGCAGAATCCATTGGAAGTGTACCAAATTTGTAGATGAACCAAAAATCTTTGAAGTGAATGACCAAAAAGGCAAATATAAGAGTACCGAGTAGCATCATTTGCCTTGAATACCATTTGCTGGCTCGATTTCGTTTATCTACAACATACGAAGAGCCAGAGGCTTTCTTTGCTTTGATGCTTAAGTAAATGGAATCTATGGTATGGACCAGAATACTGGCATATAATACATAAGAAATCAGTTTTACCAGAATATTATTTGACAGGAAATCGCTGTATAAATTATACTGCAATCGTGCTTCATTTGGAGGCATTAAGAGTTGTAAATTCCCGAGCAAATGAATAATTAAAAAAAAACATAGGAAAAGGCCCGTTAAAGCCATCAAATTTTTTCGGGTTATTGCGTTTTTAATGAACCACACTATTATATAATTTTATTTAAGTATCTAAATTACAATATTCCTAACAAGAAATAAGAGCTTTAGATATTAATTGATTGGTTTACTGAGTATAATCAGCTTTTTGGCAATTAAGGATTTTGAGCTGTATTTAATAAAAAAACCCTGCGAAATTTGATTTCGCAGGGATTCCAATTTTATAAATTAAAAAATTTTAGGTTTGAATCACTCCCAAATTAAAGTCTTTGGTGATAGGAGCGTGGTTAGCAACTTCTATACCATTAGAAATCCATTTTCTGGTGTCTAGTGGTTCGATGACGGCATCTGTCCATAATCTTGCAGCGGCATAATAAGGACTGGTTTGCTCATCGTAATTATTCTTTATTTTATCGTAAAGTTCTTTTTCTTTCTCTTCAGTGATTTTTTCACCTTTTGCTTTTAGTCGTGAAGTTTCAATAGAAAGCAAGACTTTGGCCGCTGAGTTCCCACTCATCACAGCAAGTTCAGCACTCGGCCAGGCAAAAATCAATCTTGGATCATAAGCTTTACCACACATGGCATAATTTCCAGCGCCGTAGGAATTACCAATAATCACCGTGAATTTGGGAACAACCGAATTACTCACAGCGTTTACCATCTTAGCACCGTCTTTTATAATTCCTCCATGCTCACTCTTGCTACCTACCATAAATCCTGTGACATCTTGAACAAAAACCAACGGAATTTTTTTCTGATTACAGTTGGCGATAAATCGAGTGGCTTTGTCGGCAGAGTCACTGTAAATAACACCACCAAACTGCATTTCACCTTTTTTGGTTTTTACAATCTTTCTCTGATTGGCCACAATACCGACGGCCCACCCATCAATTCGTGCGTAACCAGTGATAATGGTCTGGCCGAAGCCTTTTTTGTATTCATCAAATTCAGAGTCATCCACAAGACGCTCAATAATAGGCATCATATCGTATTGGTCACTTCGTTTCGCCGGAAGTAATCCATAAATCTCTTTGGGATCGAGTTTAGGTTTTTTAGGTTTTTTACGATTAAATCCTGCTTTGTCAAAATCGCCAATTTTATCAACTATATTTTTGATTTTGGTCAAAGCATCTTTATCATCTGTAGCCTTATAGTCTGTAACACCACTTATTTCGCAATGCGTTGTCGCACCACCAAGGGTTTCATTATCTACACTTTCACCAATAGCAGCTTTTACCAAATAGCTACCGGCAAGAAAAATACTTCCCGTTTTGTCAACTATCATCGCTTCATCACTCATAATAGGCAAGTAAGCTCCTCCAGCAACACAGCTTCCCATCACAGCAGAAATTTGTGTGATGCCCATACTGCTCATGACGGCATTGTTTCTGAATATTCTCCCGAAATGTTCTTTATCTGGAAAAATTTCATCCTGCATAGGAAGATAAACGCCAGCACTATCGACCAAATAGATAATCGGTAATCTATTTTCAATTGAAATCTCCTGAGCTCTCAAATTCTTTTTTCCTGTAATAGGAAACCAGGCGCCAGCTTTTACTGTAGCGTCATTGGCGACAACTATAACTTTCTTTCCAGAGACTTTTCCAATTTTCACTACAACACCTCCTCCAGGGCAACCACCATGCTCTTCATACATTCCGTCGCCTGCAAAAGCTCCAATCTCAATAGCATTATTGGCATCATCCAGTAGGAAATCTATCCGCTCACGGGCTGTCATTTTACCTTTACCATGGTGCTTTTCTATTTTTTTCTCGCCACCACCAAGACTTACTTTCGCAAATCTGCTTCTTAAGTCTGAAACCAGAAGTTTATTGTGATCTTCGTTTTTATTGAATTTTATGTCCATGAATTAAGTTCTATAGGTTGAGTCGCTAAAATACAAAACCAATCCAATAATCCTTAATCGTTTTCGCTAACTCTTGCTTTATTTTTCTTTGGAATTTGCCATCATTCATCTAAACGAAAACTCATTTTCTTAAAATTAAACACCTTAAATCATCAGGACTAGCTTTGTTGTTATAAATTTGACCTTTATTTAATTTTAGTGACAAACAAGCAACCCACATCTCGATCTACTGTCAAGAAAATTCTTCGATTTACTCTTAGATTCTTATTTATAGTTTTCACCCTTTTTATCCTACTTATCCTATTTGTAAGAAGCCCTTGGGGACAAAATATCATCGTAGGAAAGGTAACTGACTATGTGAGTGAAAAGATCGATACCGAATTCACAGTTGGAAAGCTTTACCTTACTTTTTCAGGGAATCTGACATTAGAAGACCTTTATCTGGAAGACACTTCAGAAGATACTTTGGTGTATTCAAAATATTTAGAAGCCAATGTTCCTTTTCGACCTCTTCTTTTTGGCGATGAAATAAAAATAGACTTGGTTGACTGGCGTGGACTAAAAGCTTACGTCCATCGGAAAGACACCCTCAAAGGTTTTAATTTTCAATACATAATTGATGCGTTTGCCTCTTCTGAAGAAAGCACAGAAGATGTTAATACAGAGAGTAGTCAAACAGATTCTTATCAGATATCAATTGGTCGAATTTCATTTTCAGAATTTGATTTGTCCTACCAAGACGAGGTGACTGGAATTAATACAGAACTTGTTTTAGGCAATTTAGAAGTGGAAAGTGAAGAGATTGATCTTCAAAATATGAAATTCCATATAGCTGAAGTTAATTTGAAAAACACTTCTGTTACGTTTAATCAAAATAAAGAAGCACCACCTTCAGAAGAAGAAGATACAACGAAGTTACCATGGATTCTAGTGGATGATTTGAGCATAAGTAATGTTAAAATCAATTATAATTCTCGACCTCAAAGTATAACATCTGAAACATATTTCAACGATTTAAATTTGTCTGAACTGGACTTGAATCTGGAGAATCAAGTTTTGAATTTAGATCAGCTGGTCTGGAAAGATAGCCGCGTGAAGTTGGAGATGGATTCTAATCAAAATACAGATGAAAATCTTAAAGAAAGTACAGAACCAAAATCGTTTATCTGGCCTCAGTGGGCTGTGAATATAAACGAAATTGATATTCAGAACCAGAACATTGAATTCTATCAAAATGGTAAAAGACCATTAAAAAATATTTTTTCTCCTGAGGCTCTTGCATTCCAGTCACTCTACTTTAAGCTAAATAATTTACAAGTATCCAAAGATGAAAGTTTGAGATTTGATCTCGACGACCTACGATTTGAGGAGGAAAGCGGACTTTCCTTGCAGGAGTTAAAAGTAGATGCAAAATTAAATTCAGAAGAAACTACTCTACAAAACTTAAGATTCAAATTGAATAATAGTTTGCTCTATGCTAACCTGAAATTGAATTACAGCAATCTTGATCGTCTGATTAATTCTCCGAAAAAGTCAGTTATAAATCTAGATGTCAGCAGCATAAAAGTTGATGTAAAAGATGCTTATATTTTTTCTTCTGAATTAAAGAAAAATAATCAGATTCAAAACCTGGCACAACATACATTTGAAGGAAAATTTCAGGCTGAAGGTGATCTTGAAAAACTTAATGTTCCAGAATTCAGTCTTGATTGGGGAGAAAATACTAAAATTGAATTTAAAGGAAACCTAACTCAACTTAGTGATGTTGAGGCTTTAGGTTTTGATTTGAATGGCCTTAAAGCAAGATCCAGTCGTAAAGATTTATCTAAATTTATTTCAGCAGAAGATTTAGGAATTTCATTTCCTGAAAATGTCGTTCTTTCTGGAAATTTCAAAAAAGATAGGAATGATTTCTCAACGAAAAGCAAGCTGAAAAGTTCATTTGGAACTATCCAACTAAATGGATATCTAAACTCAACCACTGCTTTTGATTATGATGTAAGTGTGGATCTAAAATCCATAAAAGTTGGCGATATTCTCAAAAATGAAAACCTTGGAGAATTGAGCATGCAACTTTCTTCCAAAGGTAATGGTAAGTCCATCTACGATCTTACTGCTCAGCTATCTTCTAAAATTGACAGCATCAGACTGGATGATTATGTGTTTTCTGGTCTGGAAATCAATGGAAATTTAGAACATGGTAGTGGAGATATAGAATTTGATTACAGTGATGAAAATCTTCAGTTTGATTTTGCTTCAGCTTTAGAATTGGATTCTATATCAAGTATAGTTGATCTGAATTTTAATTTAGAGGGTATAAATACTAAGGCACTTGGACTTTCCTCCAAAGATTTGAGAGCAAAAGTGCTCGCTAAGATTCAATTCGAAGGAAATTTGGAGAAATTTAAACTCGATGCCCAGCTAAATGACGGCTTGGTAGTTTATGATGATCGCCCTTATTATTTAGGTGGTTTTGATTTTTCCTCCAAAGTAGATTCCACTCAAACCATTGCAGAAATTACTAGTAAGTTTTTGAATGCCAATTTAACTTCAAATTCAAATATTCAAGGGATTTCCAATGCTATACAAAATCACTTTAAAACCTATTCTAAAGACACGCTTCAGGGCAAAATTCCAAGCTCTAAGGTCAACTTGGACTTAAAACTAGATTTTGCTAATTCTCCGATTCTGTCTGACGTATTTGTGGATGGGATCCAACAAATGGATACACTTAAAGCTTTTATCCAGTTTGAAGGAGAAAAAAATAAACTTGCATCAAGCCTTAAGCTTCCTTATCTAAATTATCAGAACAATGAGATTTTGGGTTTAGCACTCGATCTGGATTCCAACGGAAATTCTGCGAATTTTAGCTTTGGATTCGATAATATAAATTCTGGTCCTTTGGATGTAGCCGAAACCCTATTGCAAGGTAAGTTTGAAGATGATTTACTGAGTTTGAACCTGGATGCTTCCAAGGATGAAAAGGACTTTTTTAGCTCTTTGATTACAGTGAAATTTGAGGAAAATGGCCTTTACAGGATAACTGTTTCTCCAGATCAATTGATTTTGAACGCTTCTGAGTGGTCAATACCAGATGATAATGAGATCGTTTACCAAAGCGATAGAATTGATGTCAATAATTTTAAATTAAATAGTAATTCTCAAACCATAGAGTTAACAGACGAGTTAGATTTTGAAAAAAGACATCTGGGAATAGTTATCGATAACTTTAGACTTTCCAATTTCACTAGTTATTTTAATCCAGATGAAAAACTGGCTGGAGGAAAATTGAGCGGTAACTTAGTTTTGATAGAACCTTTTGTTTCCAATGGATTGGTTTCCAATCTCAATATTGAAGATTTGCTAGTCACTGAAGTCCCTTTAGGGAATTTATCATTGACAGCAGAAGCAAAATCTGATGAAGATTACGACTTAAAACTTAGCTTGAAAGATGCTGGAATAGACCTCGATGTGGTTGGTAATTACCGTGCAAGTTCAACAGAAACTAGCATCGATTTCACAATAGGGTTGAATAAGCTTGAAATGGAAACCATAGAAAGTTTTGCACAAGATTTCATCAAAAAAACAAATGGATATTTAAAAGGTGATTTCGAAATCAGTGGACCTCTGGATGATTTAGATTACAAAGGCGACTTGACTTTTAACGATGTTCAATTCAATTTAAAGCTATTAAATACGCTTTACAACCTGAAAGATGAACGAATTGAATTTTCTAAGGATAAAATTAGTTAAAAGAATTTTCAGTTGTAGATAATGATGGAAATAAACTATCGGTTAATGGGTCCATCTCTACTAAAGAACTCACTAATCCTAAATTTAATTTGTCCTTTGATGCAAAAGACTTTCGACTATTAAACACAACAGCAGAAAATAATGATTTATACTTCGGTAAGTTAGTTTTTGATGCTTCAGCAAAATTAAAAGGTGACTTAGATTTTCCTAAGGTAAATCTTGACCTTTCCATAAAAGATGCAACAACTCTTACTTACATAATCCCAGAATCTCAAGCTAGTATTAAAGAAAGAGACGGTGTCGTTGTGTTTGTAAATAAGCAAAATCCAGACGACATACTCACTCAAAAAGAAGATGAAGATTTTGAGGCAGTTTTGACTGGAATCGACTTGAATAGTAATATTAACATTCAAGATAAATCTAGAGTTAAAGTCATCTTGAATAAAAGGACCAACGATAATGTAAGCATACAAGGAGGCGGAGATTTTAAGTTTTCGATTTCAAGAACTGGTAAAATGAATCTTGCTGGAAAGTATGAAGTTTCAAACGGTAGTGTAGAATTAAACCTCTATAATATTGTAAAGAGAAAGTTCGATATTGCTCCATCAAGTTCGGTGACATGGAGTGGAGACCCATATAACGCAGAATTGGATTTGAGAGCAATTTATAAAGTAGAAACTTCTGCAAGTTCCTTAATGGCTTCTCAAACAGCTGGAGAAAATTCTATTACACAAAATAGATATAAACAACAATTACCATTTTTAGTTTATCTAGGGGTTGAAGGACAATTGATGTCACCAGAACTCAATTTTCAACTGGATATGCCAGAAGATAGGCAAGGAGCTATCAATGGATCCGTCTATTCAAAAATTTCTCAGGTTAACCAGCAAGAAGATCAGTTAAACAAACAAGTGTTTTCATTGCTAGTATTGAACCGCTTTTATCCTGAATCTGGTAGCGACGGAAGCCAAGGTGGTCCGGCGACAATGGCTAGAGACAACATTAACCAGGCCTTATCGGATCAATTGAATACCTTTTCAGATAAGTTGACAGGGAATACTGGAATCTCACTCAATTTTGACGTGAATAGTTATACAGATTATCAGGGAAATACTTCTCAAAATAGAACAGATGTAGATGTGACAGCACAAAAGAAATTAATGGACGATAGACTTGTTGTGGAAGCAGGAAGCTCAATGAATGTCCAGGGTCAGCAGCGGGCTGGAGAAAGCCAGGCACTTGTAGGAAATGTAAGTGTAGAATATCTACTTACCGAAGATGGGAGATGGAAATTGAGAGGATTTAGAAAAAGTGAATATGAGAATGTTATTGATGGTCAGGTTTTCGTTAGTGGTATTGCACTTATTTTTACCCGGGAATTCAATAAATTCAAAGTACTTTGGGATAAAGCTTATAGAGAATCTTTAAAAGAAGAAGAGGTCAATGCTGAATCAAAATTTGAAAATAAAACAGAACAGGAAACTAAAAAGGATGAGTAGTTTTTTAAAATACTTTTTGTTTGCCATTACTGCATTTCTTGTGTTGTCTTCTTGTAGTGTTCAAGAATATATTCCAGAAGATAAAACCTTGTACACCGGGTCAGAAATTAAATTTGAAAACAAAAAGGGAAAAGATATTTATAAACTGAGGTCCAAGCTCAATTCTGCTATTTCTAGAAATAAGAATACGAAGTTTCTTGGAATGCGTCCTGGATTATACTTTAATTATAAGGCAAATAGAGAAAAGCCAGGTTTCATCAATAAATTTTTGAATAAGCAAGTTGGAGAAGACCCCTATTATTTTGAAGATATCAATGTTTCCGAGGTTGAAAAAATTTTGAAAAACAGACTGCAAAATAGCGGTTACTTTGGCGGTGGTATATCTTCCATAGTAGAAATTGACTCGGCCGATGTCTCTACATCGGTGCAATACTCAATCAACTTACCAGAACCTTATAGCCTTGAATCTTACCAGCTCAATAAAACTTTTGAAGACTCTCTTCAGATTTATAAGGATATACAGTCATCGCTGGAGTTTACCGAAATAAAAGAAAAAAGTCTTTTCAATTTTGATGAACTTATTTCTGAACGTGAGCGAATCGATAATTATCTGAAGGATCGCGGTTACTATAACTTCAACTCGGATTTTTTAATTTTTGAAGCAGATACAAATGCTTATGATGACAGGCGTTTTAATTTATATTTGAGATTGAAAACTCAAGTGCCAGAAAAGTCTCTGGTTTCTTATGTGATTGATGAGGTTAACATTCACCCTAATAGGACTTTAGAAAATAAAGAAGAAGCTAAAGATACAATCAATTACCAGGGTTTCAACTTTGTACAAAATTCAGAATTTATAAAACCAAAATACTTAAAGCCTTATGTTCTCATCGAACCAGGAGAAACTTATAATCCTAAACTATCAAGATATACAAGTAGACGTTTATCATCCCTAAACACCTATAAGTTTGTAAATATCGATTATCAGGAAATCGACACGCTTACAAACACTGATGGTGAAAGAAATCTTAAGGCAGATATTTTCTTGTCTCCTATGAATAAGCGTTCCTTAAGGCTAGAGCTTCAGGGTGTGACCAAATCAAATAATTTTGCTGGTCCAAATTTGAGTGCGGTTTACTCTAATAGGAATTTATTCAAAGGAGGGGAATTGTTTAGACTTTCTCTCAGTGGAGGTTATGAACAACAATTTTTTGGAAAAACTGGAGATCAGGGGTTGAGTAGTATCCAGGTAGGATTGAATGCTTCGATTTTATTACCACGATTAATTTTTCCAATAGATCTCAATGAAAACTTTGCATATGCGATTCCAAAAACTAAGGTAAGCCTCGGTCTAGACTATTTAAGCAGAACCCAACTTTACACCTTAAACTCTATTTCATCTTCCTTTGGTTACCTGTGGGAAGGCAATAGTTATGTCTCCCATCAGTTGAGACCAATCAATCTAGAATATGTGAATTTGGGTAATACTTCAGAAGATTTTGATCAAATTCTTGATAATAATCCTTTTTTAAGACGAAGTTTTGAACAGCAATTTATAGCTGGTCTCACTTATAATTTCACTTACAATGAAATTAAGGACCAATCGACAAGCCAGGGTTTTTATTTTGGGTTTAATTACGATATGGCTGGTAATGGTTTGAATTTACTGGGTTCACAGAACGATGCTGGACAAAATGAATTTATAGGACTTGAGTATGCTCATTATTTTAAGGCTGATTTAGATATACGTTATCACCTAAAATTAGATGAAAAAAGACAAAAGCTGATTGGAAGAATTTTTGCGGGCATGGGTCAGCCAATGGGTACGACCGAGTCTTTACCTTTTGTAAAGCAATTTTTCTCAGGTGGACCATACAGTGTGCGTGCATTCAGAATACGTTCATTAGGCCCAGGAACTTTTTCTCCAGAAGATAGTAGCAATTCATTTTTTGATCAATCCGGCGATATCAAATTAGAAGCGAATCTTGAATACAGATTTCCTATTACAGAATATCTCAATGGAGCATTTTTCGCAGACGCAGGAAATGTGTGGCTTGTTAATGATAACGAAGCAACACCAGGTGGTAAATTTTCTTCAAATTTCTTAAATGAGCTTGGTGCTGGCGCAGGTTTTGGCTTGCGTGTAGATATTCAAGGATTTGTCATCAGGTTAGATTTAGCTACTCCTATTAAAGAACCAACATCGTCATGGAATTTTGATTCTGCAAACCCAGTGCTCAATTTTGCTATTGGTTATCCTTTTTAAAAAATAATACTGAATCTACTCGACTAATTCATTCAGGCTGGATTTTCTGATTAATTCACTCATTCAGTCCAGCCCAGCCCAGTTATTTAGTCGTATTTGCGAGAATAGCTTATTGAAGTGGGTTTGCCCGACTAATTCATTCAGGCGGGTCTAATATTGCTCTTCTTCATTCGGAAATTTTTGAGCTTTCACATCTTCGTTATAATGCTGTATCGCCTTTGTCATAACCGATTCTAAATCAGCATATCGTCTTAAGAATTTAGGGCTAAATTCTTTGTTCATTCCCAACATATCGTGAAGTACCAGTACTTGGCCGTCAACTCCCGCACCGGCACCAATACCAATTACAGGAACCTGAACACTTTTTGCAACTTCCTCGGCAAGTTTGGCAGGAACTTTTTCAAGAACAATCGCAAAACACCCAATGCGTTCCAGCATTAATGCATCTTCTTTAAGCTTTTGTGCTTCATATTCTTCTTTGGCTCTCACCGTGTAAGTCCCAAATTTGTAGATGGATTGTGGAGTCAATCCAAGATGACCCATCACAGGGACTCCAGCTTTTAAAATACGTTTTATAGAATCTTTTATTTCACTTCCTCCCTCAAGTTTTACTGCATGAGCTCCACTTTCTTTCATAATGCGGATTGAAGAACGCAAAGCTTCTTTCGGGTCACTTTGGTAACTTCCAAAAGGTAAGTCAACCACAACCAAAGCTCTTTTGACTGCACGTATTACACCAGAAGCATGATAAATCATTTGGTCTAGTGTAATAGGAAGTGTAGTTTCATGACCAGCCATAACGTTGGAAGCAGAATCACCAACCAAAATCACATCTATTCCAGCATGGTCAACAATTTGAGCCATGGTGAAGTCGTAGGAAGTCAGCATAGATATTTTTTCAGAATTTGCTTTCATCTCAATAAGAGACTTAACCGTAATTCTTTTGTATTGCTTCTTGGCTACAGACATAATTTTAGTTTTATTTGAATTGCTAAATTACTTAATTTTAAGTTCACGCTCAAACGATTTCATAACCCGAAACTAAAACTAGCTTTGCCATGAATATTATTCTATTTGACGACCATTTACGTTCACAGTTTCTTCCCTTAACTTATACGAGACCTATTGCGGAGCTACGATTAGGGATTTTAACTCTGAAAGAAAAATGGGAGCATATTTCTAAAGCCGACGTTTCTTACAAAACTGAAACATATCTCACACAAAAATATCCCGAACACGTTGAAGGAGACAATCTTTATATCAATGCCAGATATTTAGCTTCTGAAGACTTTTTTGAACAGGTGAAAAATTTAAATAAAGATGAAGTCCTGAAGCACGGAGAAATTGTTTTGGCTTATCGATTATCTCTAAATCAAAGTCTTGATTTACAAACACCAAAAAATTCTCAACTAAATATAGAACTGGATTATATAGAAAATGTGACCGACTTGTTTTCAAAAAATCATAAGGCGATTGAGGGTGATTTCAAGTTACTAACCAGTGGAAGAACATCTCAGCCTATTCCAGAAACGGTAACTTGTTTTAATTCTGATTTTATTTTTATAGAAGAAGGAGCAAAACTTTATAATGGGACACTTAATGCAACTGACGGCCCAATATATATAGGTAAAGGTGCTGAAGTGATGGAAAACTCGGCCATAAGAGGACCTTTTGCGCTCTGTGATCATTCTACAGTGAAGATGGGGACTAAAATTTATACAGGAACGACAATCGGTCCACATTCCAAAGTGGGTGGAGAAGTGAGTAATTCAATGATTTTAGGCTATTCCAACAAAGGGCATGACGGTTTTATGGGTAATTCTGTAATCGGGGAGTGGTGCAATATCGGAGCAGATACCAACACCTCCAATCTCAAAAATAACTATGCTAATGTCAAACTCTGGGATTACGATTCCGGAAGATTTAAAGACACAGGGCTTCAATTTTGTGGTTTAATTATGGGAGATCATTCCAAATGTAGTATTAATATGATGTTCAACACCGGAACTATCGTTGGTGTTAGCGCCAATATTTTTGGATCTGGATTTCCACGTAACTTTGTACCGAGTTTCAGCTGGGGAGGAAGTCAAGGTGTGATTACTTACAAATTGAATAAAGTATTTGAGGTCGCAGAGCTTGTGATGAAACGCCGAGGCCTAAGCTTGACAAAAAAAGATAAATCTATTTTGGAAGAAATATTTGAAAAGACATCAAGTTATCGCCGAGATTAGAAATTATTGAGATTTTTTTGATGAAATTCAAGTTTTATTCAAAAAAACAATGCTTGCCTATGGTTGAAGAGGATAAACTTGTGCATTGGACTTACCGAAAAGTCTTGACAGCACTTCAGTATTACCTCATAAAACCTGGATAATTTTATTTAATCAAGTTAAAACTAATAAATTTTATTAATGTTAGCTTAAGTTGCAATGTTCACCTTTACTTTTGCAAGCATGTTTTCAGAAATAAAAAGAAGAACAAAAAAAGTTTTAGAGTTTAAGTATGTGAAAATATTGGTAGATTCTATCAAAGATTTCACTTCCAATGATTCTATGAGTTTTGCAGCAGGAACTGCATTTTACACCATCTTTAGCCTTCCTGCTTTATTAATTATTATATTAAATGTTGGAGCTAGTCTTTATGAACGATCCGAAATAAGAGAAGAGCTTTTCAGTCAGATAACAAGTTTAGCTGGAGAAGAATCGAGGCAAACTTTAGAAAGTATTCTGGAAAACTTTGCCTTCAATGCCGACAGCGCAATATCTGCCACTATTGGTATTTCAATTCTTATTTTTTCTGCAACTACCGTTTTTGTGAGCTTACAAAGGGGTATTAATCACATTTGGCACATCAAACCTATCCCCAACAGAGGTTACGTTAAACTAGCTTTTGACAGACTCTTGAGTTTTTCAGTCGTGTTGGTTATTGGATTTATCCTTATTGTTTCCTTAATCCTGGATGCTATTGTGTCCTATTCTTTTGGCAAATTGGACGACCTATTACCAGATATCAATTTGGAATTAATATCAATTGCTCAAATAATAATTTCACAACTTATTCTTATCGTCATTTTTGCACTGATGTATAAAATACTTCCAGACGCAAAGGTGCGATGGAAAGACACATGGGCTGGAGCTATAGTCACTGCCTTATTATTTATTGTAGGAAAATTTCTTATCGGGTTTTATATGGGGACCAATGACTTGAGTTCTACTTATGGAGCTGCAGGTTCTCTTGTTATACTCTTAATTTGGATCTATTACTCTGTGGTGATTTTCTTATTTGGTGCACAGGTGACCTACTATATAGCTAGAAATATTGGTGGTGGGGTGAAGCCTAAAAAAGAAGCAGTTAGAGTAGAAGAAGTTGAGGTTGAGGAATAGCCTTTAAAATTTTTAACTAAGGTTTTGATTTTCAATAAATAGTTGTATTTTTGCAATCCTTTTGAATGCAATACAAGAAACGTTTAAAAGGTTGATTTTAAATAATTTAATCTCTTCTGTAAGTTTTGCTTGAGTTTCTTGGATGAACAGAATACAAATTTTAAATCAGCATATGGCTGAAGACAAAACAACCAAAGAGCAACAATCTGTTGCAAGTTCTGAAGAGTCAACCCCTAAAGTTGCTCCTTCTGAACAACAAGAAAATCCAAAACAATTTCTAGAAGATTTCAACTGGCACAAATACGAAGAAGGTATTGATGAAGTTGATGATGCACAGTTAGAGCAATTCGAAAAATTAGTTGAGGAAAATTTCGTAGATACACTTCATAACGAAGTTGTAGATGGAACAGTAGTTCACCTTACAGATCAAGATGCGATTATCGACATCAATGCGAAAAGTGAAGGTGTAATATCATTAAATGAATTTCGTTACAATCCAGATCTAAAAGTAGGAGATAAGGTAGATGTTCTCATCGACATCAAAGAAGATGCTGAAGGTCAACTTATTCTTTCACATAGAAAAGCGAGAGTTATTCGTGCTTGGGAGCGTGTTAATAAAGCTCAAGAGGACGGAACAATCGTAAACGGTTCTGTAAAATGTAGAACAAAAGGTGGAATGATCGTAGATGTTTTTGGCATCGAAGCTTTCTTGCCAGGTTCTCAAATCGATGTGAAGCCTATTCGTGATTATGACGCTTACGTAGGAAAAAACATGGAATTCAAAGTTGTGAAAATCAACCACGAATTCAAAAATGTTGTTGTTTCTCACAAGGCGCTTATCGAAGCGGATATCGAAGAACAGAAAAAAGAAATCATTGGTCAGCTAGAAAAAGGACAAGTACTTGAGGGTGTTGTGAAAAACATTACTTCTTACGGAGTCTTTGTAGACCTTGGTGGAGTTGATGGATTGGTTCACATTACTGACCTTTCTTGGTCAAGAATTAACCATCCAAATGAAGTTGTAGAATTAGATCAAAAATTGAATGTTGTTATTCTTGATTTCGATGAAGATAAAACAAGAATTCAACTTGGTTTAAAACAATTACATAAACATCCTTGGGATGCTTTAGATGAAGGCCTAAAAGTTGGTGATGTTGTTAACGGAACAGTTACAGTTATCGCAGACTACGGTGCATTCATTGAAGTAGAAGAAGGTGTTGAAGGGTTGATCCACGTTTCTGAGATGTCATGGAGTACTCACTTGAGATCTGCACAAGATTTTGTAAATGTTGGTGATAAGATAGAAGCTAAAATTCTTACTCTCGATAGAGAAGATAGAAAAATGTCTCTTGGTATCAAGCAATTGACTCCAGATCCTTGGACTGATATTACAAACAAATATCCTGTTGGATCTAAGCATGTTGGTGAAGTAAGAAACTTCACAAACTTCGGAGTGTTTGTAGAACTTGAAGAAGGAATTGATGGTTTAATTTATATTTCTGATTTGTCTTGGACTAAGAAAATAAAGCATCCATCAGAATTCTGTAAAGTTGGAGATAAACTTGACGTAGTTGTATTAGAACTTGATGTTGATGGACGCAAATTGAGCCTAGGACACAAGCAAACTGAAACAAATCCATGGGATAAATATTCTGATGAATTTGCAGTAGGTACTAAACATGCTGCATCTATCACTGAGATAGTTGATAAAGGTGCTACGGTTGAGTTCAATGAAGATGTTACGGCTTTTGTTCCTCAACGTTATCTTGAAAAAGAAGATGGTACAAAACTTACTAAAGGCGAAGCAGCAGAATTTATCATTATTGAATTCAACAAAGAGTTCAAGCGTGTTGTCGCTTCACATACATCTATCCACAGAGAAGAGGAAGCTCAGATTGTTAAGAAGGCTGCTAAGAAGTCTGAAGACGAATCTAAGAAAACTACTTTCGGAGATGCCAATGCAGAATTGCAGGCACTTAAGGATAAAATGGAAAATAAATAATTTTTAGTTTATTTCAAAAATTAAAACCCTGCTTCTAAAAGCAGGGTTTTTTTGTAGGATATAGTTTAAGGTTAAATTTTATTTAATTCAATTTCAACATTTATGATTTGTTTTACCTTAGAAAGAAAACACTTATGAGCGAATTAAATACATCTTCACTAGAAAAATCAAAAGCCATAAAACTAGCCTACAATGATTATGGAAGTGGTCAACCTGTTATATTAATTCACGGATGGCCTTTAAATCGTGCCATGTGGGAATACCAAATTGATAGTTTGGTAACTAATGGCTATAGAGTCATTTCTTACGACCGTAGAGGATTTGGTGAAAGCTCAAAGCCTTGGAACGGATACGATTATGATACTCTTGCAAGAGATCTTAAAGACCTTATTGAGACATTAAAACTTGAAAATGTTATTCTTGTTGGATTCTCAATGGGTGGAGGAGAAGTGGCCAGATTTATTGGAAACTATGGAACTTCTTTAATCGATAAAGCTGTTCTCGTTTCTGCCGTGACACCTTTTATGATGAAGACAGATGACAATGATGCCGTTGATGCATCTGTATTCGATGGAATGAAAGAGGGCATATCTAAGGACAGACCTCAGTTTTTTAAAGAATTTGGTAAAAACTTTTATAACTATGATACATTCAAAAGTGAGAGAATAAGTGAAGCAATGCTTGAATTTACTTGGAATCTCGCTATGCAAGGTTCCAGAAAAGCAACTTTAGACTGTGTGGATAGTTTTGGAAAAACAGATTTTAGAAAGGATTGTGAAAAATTTGATATCCCGACATTGATTGTCCATGGAGATGGAGACCAAATAGTTCCTTTGGAATTTTCAGCAAAGAGGGCAAAGGAATTAATATCAAATCCTAAATTAGAGGTCATTAAGGATGCACCGCACGGTTTAGTTACTACTCATCATAAGGAGTTTAATTCTCTATTGCTTGACTTCTTGAAATAGATTTATAATACTATATCCATATAAACAAAAATTAAAAAAGCCACTCGAGAGTGGCTTTTTTAATTTTACTAATCAGATTATTTATCAGATTTTGATTTCAGTAATTTTGGAAATCTTACTTTGAATCTGGTAAATCTAGGAGTCGAGACATTTCTAATGTAAGGATTATTTGGATTATTGACCTTATAGTCTTGGTGGTATTCTTCTGCCATCCAGAATTTATCAAATTCTTTAATTTCTGCTGCTATTGGCTTTTCATATTCTTTTGATAATTCATCTATCTTATTATCAATTATTTTGTTCTCATCTTCATTCTGGTAAAAAATGATAGAGCGGTACTGAGAACCAATATCTGGACCCTGTCCATTTTGCTGAGTGACATTTTGTGAACCGAAATACACATCCACAAGAGTTTCAAAAGTTACCACCTCTGGGTCATAAATAACCTCAACAGCTTCAGCGTGACCGGTTCTGCCAGTATTGCTTGACTCATAGGTTGGATTCTTTGTATGACCTCCCGAATAGCCAGAAAAAACTTCTTCAACACCTTTTACGCTTTCGTAGATAGTTTCTACACACCAAAAGCAGCCGCTAGCAAAGTAAGCTCTTTCATAAATTTTATCATCAAAACTTGATGAAGCCTTCTCACTCGGAGTTGCGGAATTTTGAGCTTTGCTACAACTTACAAAGAAAATGGAAAGGAAAATTAAACTAAAAAATGATTTCATGTTTTTTGCTGTAAAATTAGGAGTTAAATTGGGTGACATCAATTAATGTGACGTTAAATTTATTCATCTTGATCTGAGATATTAATGTATTAAACACAAAAAAGCTCGGAGTTTCGTCCGAGCTTTTAGTATATATTATGTGATAATGGAGGTTAAGAAAGTTTTTTAAACATTTTCTCCATTTTTTCTTCTTCTTCTCTAGCAAGTTCTTGGTCAACTAGTATTCTACCACTATGTTCATCGATAATGACTTTACGTCTAGCAGCAATTTCTACTTGAACTTGAGGAGGTATTGTAAAGAATGAACCACCTGAAGCGCCACGCTCAATTGTTACGACAGCCATTCCGTTTTTTACATTCTTACGAATTCTAGTATAAGCTTTAACTAAACGTTCCTCAATATCTTTCTTGAATTTGTCAGACTTTTCAGTAAGAGAAGTCTCCTCTTTTTGAGTTTCGTTTAAGATATTGTCAAGCTCAGATTTCTTATGGTCTAGGTGATTTTGTCTTTCAGCTAACTTCTCTTTTGTTTCCTCTATGACTGTTGATTTGTGCTCAATTTGTGCACTATATTCTCTGATGTGTTTTTGAGCCAATTCGATTTCCAACTCCTGGAATTCGATCTCTTTAGTTAAAGCATCAAACTCTCTGTTATTTCTAACATTATCTTGCTGGCCTTTATACTTCTTGATCATAGCTTCTGCATCCACTATGAATTGTTTTTTCTCCTTTATCTTCTCCTCTGTTACCTTCAGATCAGTATCAAGTTTTTCAATTCTTTTGGTAAGACCTGCGACTTCATCTTCCAAATCTTCAACTTCAAGAGGTAGTTCACCTCGCATATTTCTTATTTCGTCAATACGTGAGTCTATTAGTTGTAAATCGTATAGAGCTCTTAACTTCTGCTCTACTGTAACCTCTTTTTTCTTTGCCATAATCAATAGTATTGAATTGGATTGGTATTAATATTAGATAAAACGAGTGCAAAATTAGGGATTTTTTTCGTAAGATAAGCATGTATTAAATCTTTTGTATACTGCTCGCTTTCATAATGTCCAATATCAGCCAAGAGGATCTCATTTTCAGCCTTATAGAAGTCATGATATTTTAAATCTGCTGTTATATAAAGATCAGCTTTTGCCGCTTTAGCGCGTTCTATAGCAAATGCACCACTACCTCCTAATACTGCAACTCTCTTAATAATTTTTTTGTTAAATTGAGAATGCCTTATGACTCCTGTTTTAAAAACAGATTTTATATGTGCAAAAGCTTCAGAAGGATCGAGGGCTTTTTCAAATTCTCCGACCATTCCTATTCCGCGATCCTGATCATTATTTTCTAAAGTTTCAATTTCATAAGCAACTTCTTCATATGGATGGTTTTCGAAAAGAGCTTTAAGAATTTTTGACTGCAAGTGTGAGGAAAAAGTCATATTGATTTGAATTTCTTCTTCAAACTGAGTCTTTCCAGGCTTTCCGATAGTTGGATTGGAATTCTCATTCCCGTTGAAGGTGCCAATGCCCTCAATATTGAAACTGCACAAGTCATAATTACCAATGCTACCTCCTCCAGCATTAAAAAGTGAATCTCTTACGGCTTTAGCATTTGCCTTAGGCACATAGGCCGTTAGTTTCTTAATAGTTTTTGACTTAGGAATAAGAACCGATGTATTCTTTAATCCTAGTTTTTCGCAAATCATCCCATTCACTCCTTTAGACACATTATCTAGAGCTGTATGCATAGCATAGATAGCGACATCATGTTTGATGGCTTTATGAATGACACGTTCTATATATGTCTTATTATTCAGTTTTTTTAATCCTGAAAAAATGATGGGGTGGAAGCTTATGATCAAATTGCAATTATTTTTTATTGCTTCATCAACTACTGATTCTAATGTATCCAGTGTTATTAGCGCTCCAGTCACTTTCATGTCCTGTTCTCCAACAAGTAATCCGGTATTATCAAAATCTTCAGCATAATAAGAAGGAGCAAGTTCCTCGATAATTTCTATTATATCTTTTACAATCATCAGTTGTGTATTTTAAACTCTAAATTTAAAAATTATAATTTTGCAGTCATGAAATACCTAAGATATTTACTCTTTCCTTTTTCAGTCCTTTATGGCTGTGTCATGGCTATTCGAAATTTTCTCTACAATGTAGATATCCTAAAATCTAAATCATATCCAATTCCCATTATTTGTGTCGGTAACTTGAATACTGGAGGTACAGGAAAATCACCAATGATAGAATTGCTGATCAGATTTCTTAAAGATAATTACAACTTAGCCACTTTGAGTAGAGGTTATAAGCGGGTGACCAGTGGATTTTTAGAAGTTGAACTCTCACACACCACTTCAGAGGTAGGAGATGAGCCCCTTCAATTCAAAACCAATTTTCCTGAAATAACCGTAGCTGTGGATGAGAATCGACAACGGGGAATTTCAGAGCTACTTGACAAATATCCTCAGTTAGATGTCATCTTGCTCGATGACGCATTTCAACATAGGAAAGTAAAGCCAAGTCTATCTATACTTTTAACGACTTATGGGGATCTTTATACTCAGGATTTTATATTACCAACAGGAAATTTAAGAGAATTTCAAACTGGAGCAAAAAGGGCAGAACTTATAATCGTGACTAAATGCCCAGGTAAACTTTCATTTGATGAACAGGAAAAAATATTTAGACACTTAAAGCTAAAATCATATCAAAAATTGTTTTTCTCTACGATTGTTTATTCTGAATGTGCCACCAGCAGAACTGAAAGTGTAGAGATAGCAAACTTTGATGATTTTACATTGGTCACCGGCATTGCAAATCCTAAACCACTAGTGAGTCATCTAAAGTCTATTGGTAAAACTTTTGAACATATTCAGTTTTCAGATCATTATGAGTTCACAGAAAATGATCTAGAGCTCCTAAAAAAACAATCAAAAATATTGACTTCACAAAAAGACTTTATGCGATTGAAATCCAAGTTTGAACTGAAAAACTTATATTATTTACCAATCGAAACTCAAATAATGAATCAACCTGAAGCTTTTCAAAATTTCATGAAAAATCAAATATCCTGAAACTTTGAAATATTGTATCAATAATTCATTTTTTTGTTTGTGTAATATAATCTTTTGATTAAATTTGCAACCTGAAATAAATTAGTAAAGACGTTACGATGAAAAAAGAAATACATCCAGAAAATTATAGATTAATAGCATTCAAAGATATGTCTAACGATGATGTATTTTTAACTAAATCTACAGCTCAAACTAAAGAAACCATCGAAGTTGATGGAACTGAATATCCTTTAATAAAACTTGAGATCTCAAGAACATCTCATCCTTTTTATACTGGAAAAACTAAACTTGTTGATAGTGCTGGACGTATTGATAAGTTTAAAAACAAATACAAGAAATTCAAAAAAGAAGAAAAATAAGCAAAACGCTATATTATATTGAAAGCCTTCCACTGAGAAGGCTTTTTTTATGGCTTTACTTCAGTACCTTAGTTTTGACGTAAAAAAAAGCCTTGAGATCATTCTCAAGGCTTTCTGTCTTTTAAAAAAATGTACAGCTTATCTTTCGTCTACAATTGAATTTAAAGTAGAACTAGGGCGCATTTTTTCAGTCACAATATCTTCATCTGGAAAGAAATATCCATTCATGTCTTGAGGTTCACCTTGAGCTTTAAGCAACTCTTCATTGATTTTAGCTTCATTTTCTTCAAGATAGCTCGCTACCTTTTCAAACTCAGATTTTAGATCAGTATTTTCATTCTGCTCTGCAAGAGCTTTTGCCCAGTATAGTGCCAAATAAAAGTGAGTACCTCGGTTATCAATTTCATTAACCTTTCTGGAAGGAGACTTGTCGTTCTTCAAATATCGACTATTAGCCGCATTCAAAGTTTTGGCAATTACTTTAGCTTTCTCATTATTAGTTTTTTCTGCAATGTCTTCTATAGACACAGCTAATGCGAGAAATTCACCCAAAGAATCCCATCTTAAATGGCCTTCTTTCACAAATTGTTGTACGTGTTTTGGAGCAGAACCGCCGGCACCAGTTTCATATAATCCACCACCAGCAAGTAGAGGAACAATAGAAAGCATTTTGGCACTTGTGCCCAATTCCAAAATAGGGAAGAGGTCGGTTAAATAATCTCTCAATACATTACCAGTAACAGAGATGGTATCTTTGCCAGCCTTAACTCTTTCAAGAGTGTACTGCATAGCATCTTTTGGACTCATGATTTGTATGTCTAGTCCTTCAAGATCGTATTCCTTTAAATAGGTGTTGACTTTCTTGATAAGATTTGAGTCATGCTCTCTGTTGGAATCTAACCAGAAGATTGCGGGTTGACCGGTGTTTTTGGCTCTTTTTACTGCAAGTCCTACCCAGTCTTTTATTGGTAAATCTTTGGTTTGGCACATTCTCCAAATGTCTCCCTCTTCGACTTCATGAGACATTAAGGCATGTCCTGCTTTGTCCAACACATCCACTCGTCCTTCTTTAGGTATAATGAAAGTTTTGTCATGAGAACCATATTCTTCCGCTTTCTTAGCCATCAAACCTACGTTGGAAACATTTCCCATAGTAGTTACATCAAAAGCTCCATGTTTTTGACAGAATTCAATGACTTGTTGATAAATTCCAGCATAACTTCTGTCTGGAATAACAGCCTTCATATCTTGGGTTTCATCATTTTTGTTCCACATTTGTCCGCCAGATTTCATGGCTGCCGGCATAGAAGCATCTATAATGATATCGCTAGGAACGTGTAGGTTGGTGATTCCTCTAGAAGAATCTACCATTGCTAAGTCTGCTTTCTGCTCATAAATAGCGTCAAGATCCTTAATGATGGCTTTGGATTTTTCTTCAGGAAGTTCAGATATTTTATTATAAACATCTCCAAGACCATTAGTTGGATCGACACCTATTTTTTTAAATTCGGCTTCATATTTTTTGAAGACTTCTTCAAAAAATACAGTAACGGCATGACCAAAGATAACGGGATCAGAGACCTTCATCATTGTTGCCTTCAAGTGTATAGAGAAAAGAACATTCTTTTCTTTAGCATCTTCAATTTCTTGGGCTAGAAACTTTCTTAGGGACTTAGCATTCATCACAGAAGCATCAATAACTTCGCTCTCTTCCAAGGGGGTTGATTCCTTAAGAGTAATGCTATTTCCATCCGTATCAAAATGCACTATTTTGACATCATCTTCTTGTTCCAAAACCACAGATTTTTCACTTCCATAGAAGTCCCCTTCAGACATAGCAGACACGTGAGATTTTGAATCTTTACTAAATTCCTCCAATTTGTGTGGATGCGCCTGAGCATATTCTTTTACCGGTTGAGCAACTCTACGGTCGGAGTTACCTTCTCTCAATACTGGATTCACAGCACTGCCCAATACTTTAGCGTATCTTTTTTTGACTTGCTCTTCATCGCTGTTTTTGGGGTCTTCAGGATAATCGGGTATTTTGTATCCTTTATCCTGTAGTTCCTTTATTGCAGCAGTCAATTGAGGAACAGAAGCGCTTATGTTTGGTAACTTGATGATATTTGCTTCTGGAGTTTTAGCTAATTCACCTAAGTAAGCCAAGTTATCTTTAACTTTTTGATCATCTGTGAGGTAATCATTAAAATTTGCAAGTATTCTTGCTGCCAATGAGATATCTTTTGATGTAATTTTTATTCCTGCGCTTTCGGTGAACCTTCTTACAATAGGTAAGAAAGAATATGTAGCCAATGCAGGAGCTTCATCTGTTTTTGTGTAAATGATCTTGGTACTATGATCTGCCATGAGTTTTATTTGTTTTTAGAATTAATTATAAATAATTGAACCTTTCAAATATAAAGATTAAGGTTATAAAAACCTTGCTGTGGGGGTTATAACCCTGTTAAAACAAAAAAACCTTCTGTCATAAATGAGAGAAGGTTCTTATAATTTCGGAAATCAAAACTAGTTAGTTCTTTTTTCTTTAATTCTTGCTTTTTTACCAGTAAGGTTTCTGAAGTAATAAATACGAGCACGTCTAACGCTACCTCTTTTATTAATTTCAATTTTCTGAATAGCAGGCATGTTGATAGGAAATATTTTCTCTACACCTACAGTACCACTCATTTTGCGAATGGTAAAAGTTTTTGAAGAACCAGAACCTTTGATCTGAATCACAACACCTTTAAAGAACTGTGTACGTGTTTTTTGGCCTTCTCTAATTTCGTAATAAACAGTGATGGTATCACCAGAAGAAAATTTTGGAAAATCTTTCTTCTCTACAAATTCGTCTTGAACAAATTTTACTAAATCCATTTTTTTTAGTTTTTCTGTTACCCAAACCAACATTCACGCATCTCGTCAGAGGTTAATTTAGAGATTGCAAAAATAGACAAAAATTCTAAAATTGCAAGTGTTAAATTTTATTCTTCCAATAAATCTGGTCTTCGGTCCTTTGTTCTTTGTAATGCTTTATCATCCCTCCAGTTATCAATCTTTTTTTGATGACCACTTAGTAACACTTCTGGTACCATGTGACCTTTATAGTTTGAGGGTCTTGTATATATTGGTGGCGAGAGTAAATCGTCCTGAAAAGCATCCGTAAGAGCAGATGTTTCGTTACCGAGAACACCAGGAATTAATCTAATAATTGAATCGCATAAAACTGCCGCTGCCAATTCTCCTCCTGACAAGACGTAATCACCAATAGAAATTTCTCTGGTAACAAATAGGTCCCGTACTCTTTGGTCTACGCCTTTATAGTGTCCGCAAAGCATGATCAAGTTTCCTTTTAACGATAATGAATTAGCCATAGATTGGTTGAGAACATCTCCGTCTGGAGTTAAATAAATGACTTCATCGTAAGATCTTTCAGATTTTAGTTTAGAAATGCATTTATCAATAGGTTCAATCATCATTACCATACCAGCACCTCCACCATATTGGTAATCGTCAATTTGTTTATAACTTAATGTTGTATAATCTCTTAAGTTATGCAAATGAATTTCGACTAGATTTTTTTCAATGGCTCTTTTAAGGATTGATGCTTCAAAAGGACTTTTTAGCAAGTCAGGAACCACTGTGATGATATCAATTCGCATTATTTAAACTTTTTTGAGGGTGAAACTTAATATGATACAAGCAACCAAAAGTAATAGGAAAAACCAGAATTGGTAAGTTAGTCCAAAATACTCCGCAATAAGCCCGAATGAAGCTGCGACAATAGTAAACAATCCAATCAATGTATTGGCGACAGATACATATGTTGGTCTTTCTTCTTCAGGAGCGTAATCAATTATATACGTTTTTCTGCTTAATCTTGCTCCAGAATAGGCTATGCCATTAATAAAAAATACAGGCATGAAATAATAAAAATTGAGTGCATCGGTTTTAAAATAAATAAAAACCAAAGCATATAAAATACTTAGTATGGATAAGCCAGCGGAAATTCTCATCAACTGAAGACTAGATTTGTCTGCCAATCTTCCCCAGATTGGACTGCTAACTATCTGTGCAAGGCTACCTACAACAATTATTAACCCTAAATAGTTCCAGCTAGTTTTACTAATTTCTTTTGCGACTAAAATAAAAAATGGATCGAGCAGTGGTATTGCCATTAACAAAGCTCTTGTGATTATAAAATTTCTATAGGATTTCTCTTTTCTCAACAAAGATGCTCCAGTTTTTATTTCTTCTAAAGGAGTTCTTCCTCCTTCGGTAGAACCAGGAATTTCTTGAATGAAAGAAAACATAACTGATGCTGCGATCCAAAGCAAAGAGGCTATTGTAAATAAACCAACGTACAGCCATTTGCTATCTTCACCCTTCAAAAAAAACACTAAAGAACCTCCTGCAATGAGCGCTAGAGCTCCGCCAAAGGTAGATCTATAACTAAGCATTTGACCTCTTTTTCCTTTGGGTACTGTTTTTCCAGTCACATCTTTAAAGCTTATCGATCCTACGCCAGAGGCAATACTAAAGATGAGCAACAAAAAGACTAAAGCGTAACTAATAAAAATTTGATTTTCTATGAAAGCGAGAATAACAGCTGAAATAAGCAAAGAGGCCCCTTGAACTAATCCAGCTCCAACCCAATAAGGTTTTCTTTTTTCTTTTTTTCTTATTTGTCCGCTTACAAACAATTGAGGCAAAAGAGAACCAATATCTTTTATAGGAACAAGCATACCAATAAAAAAAATAGGTGCACCAATAAAACTCAAAATCCAGGGTAATGTCAGCCCAGGACTTATCAATTTTTCAGCTAGTTTGGTAAGGCTACCATTAAATACGTTTAATGTGAAGTTTTTCGGCAGGTGAGTACATTGATCATCAGGTATAGATTTACAAACCCTAGCATCAGTATCCTCGGTTAAAAATTCATAGAACTTTTCTGACCTAGACATTATTTTTTGTTGCCCTTATTCAGTTTTTGATTTTTATTTTTTTCGTCTTGAAGTTGTCTGCCCAATTTTTGTTGTTTCTCTAAAGCTATACGTTTGTAGTTTTCGTAGTCAGCATCAAGGTTTTTCAAGTTTTGTTTGGCCTCATTTGTGAGAAGGTTACTTCTATTAAATCTAAAGATAAAGAATAGTAGGAGAATGACTAAAACTCCTATAATAGACCAAACGAGAGTATTATATCCAGATTTTGTAAACGCTATACCTAAGAATTGAATCTCATCTTTTTCATTCTGAAGATTTGTGAGTTCTGTTTGCAAGTTGGAAGCCTGTTTTTTCAGCGACTTTATTTGTTGATCTTTATTTACAATGCTGTCATTTAAGCTTGAAATTTCAGTTGTGAGAGCATCAAATTCTGAAAAAACTTTATTGATTGCAGAATTGATTTTTACTTTTTCAACTACTTTATATTGTTGATAGTTGTTTGACTCATCAACTACAGTTTTTAAATTGTCTACAGATGAAGGCTGTTTTTCTACCTGATCTTCGCTGGAAGGCTCTTGAGAAAAGCCTGAAAAAGAAAAAAGTAAAGCGAAAATAATAAAGTGGAAAGATTTCATGCGTCAAGTATTTAGCGCAAAAGTATTTAAAATGCTTTTAATACCATTCATTTCTTAAAAATAAGTGAATCGTCTTACATTGGAAATATATTTCGCAAGTCGTATCACTTGATGGCTGTAACCAAATTCATTATCATACCATATATAAAGGACTACTGAGTTTGTATTTTCATCTGCAATTGTAGCATGACTGTCAAAAATTGCTGGGGCAGAAACACCCACAATATCAGAAGAAACTAACTCATTATCTATAGAATATTTAATTTGCTCAACCAATTCGCCGTTTAAGGCTGCTTCCTTAATTCTAATGTTTAATTCTTCTTTGGTAGTTTTTGTTTTTAGATTCAAATTGAGAATAGCTAAGGATCCATTAGGTACAGGAACACGAATGGCGTTGGAAGTCAATTTGCCTTCAAGTTGGGGTAGAGCTTTTGCGACTGCCTTTCCTGCACCAGTTTCCGTGATGACCATATTGAGGGCTGCGGCTCGTCCTCTCCTGTATTTGCTATGCATATTATCTACCAAATTTTGATCATTGGTATAAGCATGTATAGTTTCCAGATGTCCATGTTCTAAGCCATAATTATCTTCTATAGCTTTCAGGATTGGTGTGATTGCATTTGTGGTACAAGAAGCTGCTGAGAATATGGAATTCTTTTGAATGTCAAAATCTTTATGGTTAACACCGTGTACAATATTTGGTATGCCCTTTCCTGGTGCTGTCAATAAAACTTTTTCTGCTCCTTTAGATTGTAGATGTCTGTTTAGAGCCTCTTTATCTCTGAAGGCACCAGTATTGTCAATGATCAATGCCTTATTGATGCCATAAATCGTATAGTCAATGTCTTCCGGTTGATTGGCAGAAATCATTTTAACGGTAGTATCATTGATGATCAAAGCTGAATTTTCAACATCAATTTGTACAGTTCCATTAAAATCGGCGTGGATCGAATCGTTTTTAAGCAAAGAAGCTCTTTTTTCAAGAATTTCCCGATTGATTTCACCTCTAGTCACTATAGCTCTGAGTCGTAATTGATTTCCTTTTCCAGTCTTGGCCATCAATTCTCTTGCGATAAGACGACCAATTCTACCAAATCCATAGAGTACGACATCTTTTGGGGTAATAGAATTGAAATTCTCCGAATCTTTCAATTTGTTGGATAAGAAACTCGTTATATTTTGATCCTTATTCCCATTTTGAAGGTATTCATAGGTGAGTTTGCCAATATCTAACTTAGATGGAGGTAAATTTAGATTTTTGATGCCCTCAGCAATTTCTGTTGAATCAAAAATAGAAATGGGTTTATCTACAAATTTTCCAGCATACTCATGAAGTTTTAGAATTTCACCAACATTTTTATTGATGAGAGAATTTCTGAATAAAACGAGTTCGATGGATTTTTCATACCATAGGTCGTTAACAATACTGATAAACTTTACTGAAGCGCGACGCCTATCAGCTTGAAAGGAAAGTTCCTTTTCATAAACTTGTGATGGATTCATTATAAAATTGAATTTTAAAATTTTTCGCAAAAATATAAAACTCAAACGTTTTCGTAATCCATTTTTTGAATAATAAGATAGATATTTCTTTAACTTTTTAGTCTTGAAATTTATCCAAATTTGACTCAGAAAATATTAGTTAATATTTTTACTAGTAAGTATTGTCAATCGGAAAATTCAAAATACTTTTGCAGAATTTTAGAATTTTATAATCCATTATAAATGACAGAGTTAATCGCTTTTGGTGTTTTATCTTTCACCACCTTTTTCACCATCATCAATCCACTTGGTGTTATGCCAATTTTCATGACGATGACCTCCGATTTGGATAAGGAGAGCAGAAAAGCTACCGCTAAAAAAGCGATTCTTGCTTCCTTTGTCACTATTATTCTTTTCGCTTTTACGGGTCAGATCTTATTTAAGTTTTTTGGGATATCTGTGAATAGCTTTCGTGTAGTAGGTGGAATTATCTTTTTCTTAATGGGTATGGACATGTTACAAGCCAGACTTGGCAAAGTGAAAGTGCAGGAGTCTGAAATTAAAACTTACGTCAATGATATTTCTATAACGCCACTTGCTATTCCTATGATTTGTGGTCCAGGCGCTATTACCAATGCTATTGTCTTGATGGAAGATGCTGGATCTGTAGAGATGCAAGCAGTTTTGATAGGTGCAATCGTTTTGGTAATGGTATTGACATTAGCTATTCTTCTGAGTGCGGGAAAAATCATAAAAATCCTTGGTCCAACTGGTAATAATGTGTTGATGAGATTGATGGGACTTATCATCATGGTCATTGCAATCGAATTCTTTTTAAGTGGTTTTAAGCCTATTTTTCAAGATATCATTGCCGGGAGGTAGATCTTTGATTTGAGGATTTTTTTGATTTGAAGATTTGAAAATTTCACTTTTAATATCATATTTCTAATATGTTATCTTCACAAGAATTCCCTTTTCATCTAAATCATTTTCATCTTGTAAATACCTAAGCTTTTCTTTAGAATTTAAATTGGACACACAAAGCACCATGGCATCCAATATGTCGTCTTGTTTTACTTTTGATTTTGAATACGTTTCTGTAATGTTATGATAAACTGATTTGAGCTGAGGATAATGCTTCTGAAGCAATTGAAAACGTTCTTGAAACCCTTCTTTAGTGGACTTTTTAGTCTGAATGATCTCTGAATTATTTAAATACTTAAAGCAGATTTCAGGATGGCTTTCATAGATTTCTAATTCTGTAGCTTTAATTTCCATGAATTGATCTACTTCTTTGATTTTTTTGGAAATATTGTAGCTCTGTATGGAAATGCTTTTTCCGAGAATTTCTTTATTAATTTCTCTGGCTTCATCATAATTCTGAGCATACACAGCTTTTCTGCAAGCTGGTGTAAAAATAGTAGAAGACCTTTTACCGAGTTCCTTCCTCAACTTAGACTCGATGGTTCTTGTAAACTTTTCAGAAGACAAACCAATGGGAATGTCGATGAAAATTCGTTGTAGGTCAGTGTGAAATTCTATCAACTCCTCGATAGATGACACCGCTTTATAGGAAAATCCATTGGTGTCATGTAAAACTACAATCCAACCTAGTGGACAAGAGTCTATTCCTGCTATTTTCATTTTTTGGATGCTTCAGGTTAACAAAATTAATAGAGTTTAAACTTAAACTTTTTAATCCTTCTAAATCTTTGGACGTGGCTTTAAGTTAACTTTTTAGCTTAAGTTGAATATCTAGATAACAAAAGTTAACGTGCTCAAAATCAAAATAAAAAAAGCCGATACATCACTATATCGGCTTGAATTAAATTTAAAACTTAACTTTATATATGTAAAGCTCTGTCCCCAGTGGCAGCAAGAGCAGCCTCTTTCACAGCCTCTGCATAAGTAGGGTGAGCGTGGCTCATTCTTGCGATATCCTCAGCGCTAGCACGGAATTCCATAGCCGTCACCGCTTCTGCGATAAGGTCGGCGACTCGAGCACCTACCATGTGTACGCCCAGAACTTCGTCAGTTTTCTTGTCTGAAAAGATTTTCACAAATCCGTCAACATCTCCACTGGCTCTGGAACGTCCCAAAGCTCGCATGGGAAATTTACCAGTGTTGAATTCGATGTTTTCATCTTTTAGCTGATCTTCATTCTTTCCAACTGAAGCAACTTCTGGCCAAGTGTAGACCACGTTAGGAATCAAGTTATAATCAATGTGTGGTTTTTGTCCTGCAATCACTTCAGCAACAAAAGTTCCTTCTTCTTCAGCTTTGTGAGCCAACATTAAGCCTTCCACGACATCACCGATGGCGTAGATGTTTTCTGTAGAAGTTTGAAGCTTTTTATTGACTACGACTTTGCCTTTATCATTGATCTCCACTCCAGCTTTATCGGCATTTAAACCATCTGTGAAAGGTCGGCGACCTACAGAAACCAGGCAATAATCGCCTTTGAATTCTACTTCTTTACCGTTTTTATCATCAGCTTTCACTATGATTTCGTCGCCTTTGCGCTCCACAGATTTTACCTTGTGAGATAGCATGAATTTAGCTTTCTGCTTTTTCATGGCTTTCATCAATTCCTTGCTTTGGTCTTTGTCCATACCAGGAATTATGCGGTCCATATATTCTATCACAGTCACTTCTGCGCCCAATCTTTTATAAACTTGACCAAGTTCAAGGCCAATAACTCCACCACCTATCATGATCAGGTGTTTTGGAATTTCTTTGAGAGAAAGTGCTTCGGTAGAAGTGATGATGCGTTCTTTATCGATGTCTATAAATGGTAAACTAGAAGGCTTACTTCCAGTCGCTATAATTGTGTTTTTGGCTTCAATTTCTGTTTCCTTACCATCACTATCGGTAACGATGATATGGGTTTTGTCTTTGAAAGATCCAACACCCTGTAATGATTCAATATTGTTTTTATCCATGAGGAAATCAATTCCTTTCGTCGTTTGGTCAACAACTCCAGACTTGCGTTTCATCATATTTTCCAGGTTGACTTTTACTTCTCCAGAAATATCTATACCGTGTTCTTCAAAATTTTTTATAGCGTCTTCGTAGTGATGGGAAGAATCCAGTAATGCTTTGGAAGGGATGCAACCCACATTAAGGCAGGTTCCACCTTTGGTGGCGTACTTTTCAATAATTACTGTTTTTAGACCTAGTTGTGCGCAACGGATGGCTGCTACATATCCTCCGGGTCCAGAGCCAATTATGGCTACATCATATGAGTTCATAAAATGAATTTTGGTTTCTAAAAATGAGTATTACAAATTTACACCTTCTATCACAAAGGGCAATTGAATCCCTTGAAATCCTTGTTAAATTCTTATGTATAATCTAAATATCATTACTTGCATGAATCCAAGGTTTTTTCAACATTTTGTTTGAACAAAGAATATTAGCCAAACATTGATTGAAGAATAAACTAAAGGTTTGTTTTGTGAAATAAGCCACAAAATTGTAACATTACGTCGATTTTAAACCTTTGACATGAGTGAACCCTCAACTGCACCTGAAGAAGACACATCCAACACCAAAATAAGACTCAGTATTTGGCAAGCTTTAATCCCGGTTCTTGCTCTCATTGCCATGTTAGCATACAACGTATTTATTTATGGTGATGATGCACTTGCAGGATCCAATCAATTTATTCTATTGCTGGGAGCAGCAGTTGCGGCGATTGTTGGGGCTTCAAAAGGCGCAAAGTTTGAAGCCATGATCGAAGATGTGGCCAAAAATATCAAGTCCACAACCGAGCCCATCTTAATTCTATTGATGGTAGGTGCTTTAGCTGGAACATGGCTCCTGAGTGGTATCATACCGACCATGATTTATTATGGACTTCAAATCTTGAATCCCACCATATTTCTGGCTGCTTGTGTTATCATTTGTTCTGTCATTTCTGTTGCAACAGGCAGTAGTTGGACGACTTCTGCCACTGTTGGCATTGCTTTAATAGGTATAGCAGAAGCCCTCGGGGTTTCTGTAGCAATGACGGCAGGTGCTGTTTTATCTGGAGGTTATTTTGGGGATAAATTGTCTCCGATGAGCGATACTACAAATTTAGCGCCAGCCATGGCAGGAACAGATTTGTTTACTCATATTCGGTACATGACGATTACTACAGTTCCTACCATTATAATTACTTTGGTTGTGTTTATCATTATTGGTTTGAATCTAGACACGACAGGTCAAACCAATCCCACAGAGATTTTGAATAGCATAGAATCTTCTTTTAATGTCTCAGGTTGGTTATTTGTCGTTCCAGTTTTGGTTATTGCTTTGATTATTAAAAAAACACCTCCACTTATTGCGTTACTTTTAGGTACCCTTCTAGCGGCTTTGGCCGCTTTAATCTTTCAGCCAGATTTGGTCAAAATGATTGGAGGAGGAGAGGTGTTAACTTTTGAAACCGCTTACCGTGGTATAATTGACGCTATTACTGTAAATATCACAATTCCTACCGACAATTTAGTTTTACAAGGCCTATTTTCAGCAGGAGGAATGTATGGTATGTTAGGAACAATTTGGTTGATTATCTGTGCTATGGTTTTTGGAGGTATTATGGATGCTATCGGAGCTCTGGAAAGAATAAGTGAAGCGTTGTTGAATTTATTTACGTCTACCTTCGGGCTTTTCTTTAGTACAGTGACGAGCTGTTTAGCATTAAACCTTACAGCATCAGATCAATATCTCGCGATTGTAGTGCCAGGGAAAATGTTTGCTAAAGCTTACGAGAAAAAAGGCCTGGCACCAGAAAACTTGAGCAGAACCCTTGAAGACTCGGGTACAGTCACATCCGTGCTTATTCCATGGAATACTTGTGGTGCTTACCACAGTGGCGTTTTGGGAGTGCCAGTAGTGGATTATTTCTTTTACGCGATTTTTAATTACCTAAGTCCGTTTGTAACCTTATTCTTCGCTGCATTTAATATTAAAATAAGACAACTGACTCAAAAATAATACAGTATGAAATTAGATATATTGGCTATTGGAGCCCACCCAGATGATGTAGAATTAAGTTGCTCGGGGACTTTAGCGAAAGAAATCAGTAAAGGAAAAAAAGTGGGGATTCTGGATTTAACTCGCGGTGAATTAGGGACCCGGGGAACAGCCGAAACTCGCGATGAAGAAGCTAAAAATGCTGCTGAAATTCTTGGAGTAAGTATGAGAAAAAATCTCGAGTTTAGCGATGGGTTTTTCACTAACAACACAGCTCATCAACTAGAAATTATTAAAATACTAAGAAAATACAGACCTGATGTTATTTTATGTAATGCGATACATGATAGGCATATCGATCATGGCAAAGGAAGTCAATTGGTAAGCGATGCTTGCTTTTTAAGTGGTTTGAAAAAAATAGAAACTATTTACGAAGGTAATTCTCAAAAGGAATGGAGACCGAAACATATTTATCATTACATACAATGGTATGACATAGAGCCTGATATAGTCGTAGACATTTCTGGTTTTATGGAGAAGAAATTAAAATGTGTAAAAGCTTATAAAACTCAGTTTCACGATACCAAAAGTAAAGAACCTCAAACTCCTATCTCTAGTTCAAACTTTTTTGACAGCATCACTTACCGAGCCAGAAACCTTGGCCGGATTATTGGCACCGAGCATGCAGAGGGTTATACTGTTGAGCGCTACCCGGCTGTTGACTCTATTTTTGATTTAGTTTAATAAAATATTAAATAGAATTTAGAAACATTACCCTGTCCCGAAACATCGAGACAGGGTTTTTTGATGAAAAAATCTAAACCATAAATTATTCAACTGGGAGTGAAAAATTATGTTGCTAAATTAATATATTTATGCAAATTTAATATATATGAATTTTTGTCCTCAATGTCAATCTGATAAAATCGTAAAAAGCGGTGTTATAAATAGTCGTCAACGCTATAAATGCAAGTCTTGTAATTACTTTTTCACTGTTAATAAATTAGGAAAAAAAATTGATCAATACTATGTCACTAAGGCTCTTCAGCTTTATTTAGAAGGGTTGACTTATCGTGAAATTGAAAGAATTTTGGGAGTCTCTCACGTTAGTGTAATGAATTGGGTGAGAAAATACAATATTCATAAAGTTCAAAATACAGGGTTTCATCCTACTTATAAGATATTAAACCAGACTGAGCTTGAGCAATTCTTTTCTTCTTCAGAAAACACCAAAGGTTCTGGTATGATTGTAACCGAACTTGGGGATAAGTTTATGATGATTAAATGGGAGCGGTTTAAAGAATAAATATATAGATTAACTTAAATATATATTTAATTTTATTTAACAAACAAATTATTTGAAGTTCGTAACAAGTTATTAGCAAAGAATGCTATAATAAATTGAAAACTTGTTAGGTAATGAAATATAATATTGCATTTTTATTAGTGTTTGCTGCTTTATTTAGTCATAATGCTATTTCTCAGGGTTCACCCTATTACAAAGGTGGTTTCAAAATAAAATTTGATGACAACGACAATAAATACGTAAGGATTTTAACCTGGGTCCAGACTCAAGCCAATTACTCAGATTCACGTGCAGAGGATCAGGCTGATATTTCTTTTCAATTGAGACGCGCAAGACTTCTTGTTTATGGACAAATTACTAAGGATTTTTTGGTTTTAACTCATATAGGAATCAATAGCTTGAACTCCTCGAACATGGAGCCTGTTGGTTCTGAAGGAACTCCTCAGGCGTTTATGCATGATGCTTGGGCTCAATATAACGTTTCAGAACAACACGTAATAGGAGGAGGCCTTCATTATTGGAATGGATTGTCAAGATCAAATTCCCAAGGAACCCTTAACTTGATGACCTTGGACAATAATAGGGCATCCTGGGCAACTTTGGGCTTAACAGATCAATTTGCAAGGCATATAGGTGTGTTTGCCAAGGGTAACTTTGGTAAACTTCAATATAATGTAGCTGTTAATGAGGCAATTGTCAATGGTCTTGATTCAAGACCACTATCAGACATTAGCGCTTCATATCAGGGAGCCAATCTACTTGGAACAGCTGAGGCTGGAAAAACGTATACTGGATATTTTGCATACAACTTCTTTAACTTAGAAAGTAATTTTCTTCCTTACAAAGTAGGCACCTACATGGGTACACAGCGTATTTTTAATGTGGGTGCTGGTTTTTTTCATCATCCTAATGGAGCTGTAATGCTTCAGAGCGATCAACCTGTTGGCGAGAATGTCAATCTTTTTGCCGTAGATGCATTTTACGATGCTCCCGTGGGTAATAATGGTTCAGCAATAACTGGCTACGCTATTTACCAATCCAATGATTATGGTACAAACTATCTTTTTGGTCCTTACGCTTCTGGGGATATGCTTTACGGTCATGTTGGTTATTTGTTACCCGGCTCTAAGCCGGTAAGATTTCAGCCTTACACATCCTATAATCACACTTTCATAGATGCTTCAAATCAGAATAGAACAATTTTTGGGTTGGGAATCAACGCATTTTTAAACGGCCATAATTCAAAACTTACACTAGAATTTCAAAACGAAAGATTCTTAAATCAAACTTTTAATAGAATAAATCTTCAAGCAATGATATACTTATAATTATGGAAACAAACAACAAAAAACAGAAACACGCTACCGCCTACTGGAAAGAGAACCTGAAGTATCTTGCTATTCTTCTCCCCATATGGTTTATTGTATCCTATGGAGCAGGCATACTTTTTAAAGACTGGTTAGACCAGTTTCAAATTGGTGGCTTTAAACTAGGCTTTTGGTTTGCACAACAAGGCTCCATCTACGTATTCATCATTTTGATTTTCGTCTACGTGAGGTTAATGAACAAATTAGATAAAAAATACGGATTCGATAAATAAAAAACTATGGATGCTCAAACACTAACTTATATTTTCGTCGGCGTTTCGTTCGCTATTTACATTGGAATAGCGATTTGGAGCCGGGCCGGTTCAACAAAAGAATTTTATGTTGCAGGTGGCGGCGTGTCTCCCTTAGCCAACGGTATGGCAACGGCAGCCGACTGGATGTCTGCAGCTTCATTTATATCCATGGCAGGTATTATTTCGTTCATGGGCTACGACGGTTCAGTATTCTTGATGGGCTGGACAGGCGGTTTTGTATTATTAGCTTTGTTACTTGCGCCTTACTTAAGGAAATTTGGAAAATTTACTGTTCCAGATTTTATTGGAGACCGGTATTATTCCAAGACTGCTCGCTTTGTGGCCGTATTCTGTGCCCTAATCGTTTCCTTCACTTACATTGCTGGTCAAATGCGAGGTGTTGGAGTTGTCTTTTCAAGATTTCTAGAAGTTGAGATTGAAACCGGTGTAATCATCGGTATGGTAATAGTTTTATTTTACGCAGTTCTAGGCGGAATGAAAGGAATCACTTATACCCAAGTTGCACAATATTGTGTGCTGATTTTTGCTTTTCTAGTTCCTGCAATTTTCATTTCTTTCCAAGCTACAGGAAATCCTATTCCAATGTTTGGTATGGGTGATACACTCGCAAGTCAACCCGACACCTATATGCTGGACAAATTAGATGGTTTAAGCAAGGAATTGGGTTTTAATGAATATACCGAAGGATCAAAAAGCATGATTGATGTTTTAGCAATCACTCTTGCATTGATGGTAGGAACAGCTGGATTACCTCATGTTATTGTGAGATTCTTTACTGTTAAAAGAGTGAAGGACGCGCGAAAGTCTGCTGGATATGCCTTGTTATTTATTGGTATTCTTTACATCACAGCTCCAGCGGTTGCTTCTTTTGGTAAATTGAATTTAATTGAAACTGTCAATCAAAAGGATTATGCTGAAATGCCTGAATGGTTTACGACCTGGGAGGATTTAGGTTTATTGGCTTGGACAGATAAAAATGCTGATGGAAAGATTCAATATTTAGGCAAAGCCAAAGAAGGAGGAGATGCTTTAACAGGAATACCTGCATTTCAAGATTCTAAAAGAGGAGAAAGCGGACAACGTTTAGTTACAAATCCTTCAGAAAATAAAAATGAGTTATATGTCGATAATGATATTATGGTGATGGCCAATCCAGAGATTGCAGATCTTCCCAACTGGGTTTTTGCCTTGGTTGCTGCAGGCTGTCTTGCGGCTGCATTGTCCACTGCTGCAGGTCTTTTGTTGGTAATTTCATCTTCTGTATCTCACGATTTAATTAAAAAAATGGTATACCCCAAAATATCTGACAAAGGAGAATTAATTGCTGCTCGTCTTTCTGCAACAGGAGCTGTTGTGATTGCAGGATATTTTGGAATTAATCCCCCAGGATTTGTTGCTGCCGTCGTAGCGCTCGCATTTGGTCTGGCTGCTGCATCTTTCTTTCCTGCTATTATCTTGGGCATTTTTTACAAGCGTATGAATAAAGAAGGTGCAGTTGCCGGTATGATCGTTGGAATTTCACTCATGTTATTTTATATGTTGAAATTTAAATTTGATTTCTTTGGAGGTGGTACTAAAGAAGATTGGTGGTTTGGAATTTCACCAGAGGGCTTTGGTACGGTGGCTATGATTTTCAACTTTATAGTATCTATTGTCATCAGCAAGTTTACTGCACCACCTCCGGCAGATGTTCAGGAGATGGTAGAAAACGTGAGAATTCCTAGTGGAGCAAAAGAAGCTTCAGGACATTAATAGTATATATTTATTCTCAAGAGTCTGTGATTAGCCATGCATGCTCTTGAGAATTTTATTTAAATTAAAAATTTATTTTTATACGAATGAAAAAAAGACATCAACAAAAACTTGTTTTTTTAAGCTTCGGCTTGATTTTACTTTTCAATATTCCTTTAGTGTTTGCTTTTAACCGGCTGACTTCAGTATTGGGTTTCCCTTTGTTTTATTTCTGTGTCTTCACCATATGGTTGGCTAGTATTTTTATTTCTTTTTTCATTTTAAAAAAATATACAGATCAATGAGTAAAACCGCTCTCATAGCACTCATTTTTGTTTATTTGGGAATACTATTTCTCATTGCTCTTTTTGCTGAAAAAAATAAAGGTTCAAAACTGGTGTCACACCCCATCGTTTATGCGCTTTCCCTGGCCGTATACTGCTCGGCTTGGACTTATTATGGTAGTGTGGGCATGGCTGCAAAATCTGGAGTTGAGTTCCTTACCATTTATCTTGGACCTATCATTGCTGCTCCTTTATGGATTGTTTTACTGAAGAAAATCATTCAACTTTCCAAAGTGTATAACATTTCCAGTATTGCTGATTTTATTTCGCTTAGGTATGGGAACAGTAGATCACTTGGAGCTTTGGTTACTTTGGTTTGTGCAGCGAGTATTATTCCTTATATCTCCCTCCAGCTCAAAGCGATTTCTGAAACTTTTGAGATTGTTTCTACTTCTACACTTGGAATTGAAGGTTCGTCGGTGATGACGGATTCCACCTTTTACATCGCTTTAATTCTAGCCATTTTCGCGTCCTTCTTTGGAACTTTAGCTTTGGATGCTTCCAAAAATAGAACGGGTGTCATGTTTTCAGTAGCGTTTGAATCTGTTTTGAAATTGACTTTTTTTCTTATTGTTGGTGTTTACGTCACTTACTATGTGTTTGATGGGACTACAGATATATACCAAAAAGCAAGTCTTGGTTTAGATTTGAATCAGTTAAGCACCATTAACGGTTTGAGTGGTGGTATCAATTGGTATTTCAGCATTGTCCTTTCTTTTTTAGCTATTTTCTTGCTGCCGCGTCAGTTTCAAACTTCTGTGGTCGAATTTACCAACAGGAAACAGCTTAAAACTTCGATTTGGTTGTTTCCGTTTTACCTTTTTTTATTCAATGTATTTGTCATTTTCATTGCCTGGGGAGGATTACTGATTTTGGGGGAACAAGCCAATGCCGATTACTTCACACTTCTTATTCCGTTGCATTTCGGAGATCATTGGTTAGCTATCTTAGTGTTTCTAGGAGGTCTTTCAGCAGTGATTTCCATGGTCGTTGTTTCCACAGTAGCTCTGTCTACCATGTTGAGCAATAACCTTATCATTCCTTATAGATTTATAAAAAACTTAACCCGAAGCAAATCGTTCAAAAACGAAAAGACCATTAAAAACATAAGACGACTTTGTGTTTTCAGTTCTATAATCCTTGCTTATTTACTTTATGCGCTTTTCGATCCCAAGGTTTCATTGTTCTCTATTGGGCTTATTTCCTTTTTGATTATCGTACAGTTAGCTCCCAGTTTTTTTATAGGTATGTTTTGGAATAGAGGCTCGGCTTTAGGTTCTAAAGTGGGAATTATTCTTGGATTGATCCTTATCATATTCACCTACCTGCTTCCTTTTATTACTGAATATGTTACAGGTTATCATCAATTTGTGGATGAAGGATTTTTGGGAATAGAATCACTGAAGCCTTATTCACTTTTTGGAATTGACCTTTTAAACCCTGTTAATCATGCGTTATACTGGAGTTTATTGGTTAATACAGGTGCTTATTTGATTCTTTCTGTCATTAAAAAAGGAAATTACCGGGAGCGAAATTATGGTGAAATGTTCGTAAACAGTGAAAAAGTAGTTGAACTGAAAGAAAATGCATACGTCTGGAAAGGTGAGGCTTACGTTAAGGATATTCAGAATATACTGCTTCGTTTTTTAGGCCAAGCTAAAGCAGACAAAGCTTTGAGAGTTTTCAGAAAACGATATGCCGTCAATCTGGAAGAAAAATTGGCAGATGCCCGATTCATCAATTTTTCTGAACGCTTGCTTACAGGAGCCGTGGGAAGTGCTTCAGCAAAAATTTTAATTTCCAATGTCGCCAAAGAAAAACCGGTATCCCTTGTTGAAGTTCTTAAGATTTTGGAAGAAAATAAAGAAACTATTTCCGTCAACAAGTCGCTGGATGAACAATCTCAAAAATTGATTAAACTCACTTCAGAACTAAAATCTGCCAATGAAGAGTTAAGAATTCAAGATCAATTGAAAGATGATTTCCTGGATACCGTTGCTCATGAGCTTAAGACCCCAATAACGTCGATCAAAGCAAGTTCTGAAGTCTTATCGGATGGCCAAGATATGCCGGAAGAACTTCAGCATAAATTTTTAAATAATATTATTCAGGACACAGAACGATTGACCATCCTAATCAACGATATTTTAGACTTAGAGAAAATGGCTTCAGGAAGAGATGAATTAAATCTTCAGCTTCAAAGCTTAAACGGATGTATTGATGATGCAATCAACGGCATAAGTAGCATTGCTGAGAGAAAGAAAATTGAGGTGGGTTTTCACTCTTCATCTTCTATCATAATTGAATTTGATTATAGCAAAATGCTTCAGGTTTTCACAAATTTATTGTCAAACTCATTAAAATTTGTTCCAGAAGACAACGGCAAAATAGAAATGCTTCTTGAAGCAAATTCAGAAGAAGTTATTTTCAAACTTAAAGACAATGGAAAAGGAATTCCGGAAGAGGACCTCCACTTGATTTTTAAAAAATTCTATCAATCCAAGAACCAAAACTTCAAAAAACTTCAAGGCAGTGGTTTTGGACTGGCGATTAGTAAACAAATTGTAGAAATGCATGGAGGAGTGATTTATGCAAATCCAAATATTGAAACTGGTGCAGAACTTATTGTGAATTTACCAAAATGTATACAATGAAAAAGATTTTACTCGTAGATGATGAGCCTAATATTATCATGGCCTTGGAGTACAGTTTAAGAAAAAATAATTATGACATCTATATTGCCAGAGATGGCGAAGAAGCGATTGATCTCGCAGAAAAGCTCGAACCAGATTTAGTAGTCCTGGACATTATGATGCCAAAAGTTGATGGTTATGAAGTCTTAGAATTTTTGAAAAGTCATGATACCCTAAAAGATACTACTCAAACCATAATCATAAGTGCCAAGCATAAGCAAAGTGATGTGCAGAAAGGGCTTAATCTTGGTGCTAAGGAGTATATAAAAAAGCCATTTTCAATGAAAAAAATTTTAAGTACAGTAAACGAGTTATTAACCCCAAAAAATTAAAATCCATGGTTATGAATTATAAAGAAGTTTATCAAAAAAGTATTGAGAAGCCAGAGGAATTCTGGTTGGAAGAGTCAAAAGCAATTAAATGGTTCAAAGCACCGACCAAAGCTTTGGAGCAAACATCTGAAGGTATTTATCACTGGTTTCCTGATGGTGAAACCAATTTGAGCTATTTGTGTTTAGACAAACACATTGAGGATGGATACGGAGATGAACTAGCTCTTGTTTATGATTCAGCTGTGAGGCAAAAGCAAGTGAAATATACCTATAATGAGGTTTTGGAAAAGGTTTCCAAACTAGCTGGAGGCCTTAAAGAGTTGGGTGTAGAAAAAGGGGATCGGGTCATTATTTATATGCCTATGATTTCTCATTCTGTGTTCAGCATGTTGGCTTGTGCGAGGATCGGCGCTATTCATTCAGTAGTTTTTGGAGGTTTTGCTCCAGATGAATTGGCCATGAGAATAGACGATGCCAAACCAAAAGTAATTATTACAGCAACCTCAGGAATTGAAGTCGATCGGCTTATAGCTTACAAACCCATGGTGGACGAGGCTATTGAAAAAGCTAAACATAAGGTTGAAAAAGTTGTAGTTTTCAATAGAAAGCTTGGGGTAGAATTTGAGGAGAAATCCTATGATATCGATTATTCAGAATTGCTGGAAAAAGCCAAACCAGCAGAAGCAATCGCTTTAAAATCTAAAGATCCTTCCTATATACTTTATACTTCCGGTACCACAGGATCACCTAAAGGAGTGGTAAGAGATACAGGGGGATATGCTGTCGGACTGAAATATTCCATGAAGAATATCTACGGAACACAACCCGGAGATGTATTCTGGGCAGCATCTGATGTTGGTTGGGTAGTTGGGCATAGCTATATCGTTTACGCTCCTATGATTCATCGGAATACCACCATAATTTATGAAGGAAAGCCTATCAAAACTCCAGATGCGGGAGCTTTCTGGAGAGTTATAGAAGATCATAAAGTGAATGTGATGTTCACCGCTCCAACGGCCTTCAGAGCCATCAAAAAGGAAGACCCCAATGGTGAATTCATAAAAAAACATGATATCTCTTCTTTGAAATATCAGTTTTTGGCCGGTGAGCGTTGTGATGAAACGACATTAAAATGGGCCGAAGATCACTTAAAAATCCCTGTCATCGACCATTGGTGGCAGACCGAATCGGGTTGGTCTATTGTAGCCAATTATATGGGACTAGATCCTCAGCCGGTTAAACCTGGTTCTGCAGGAAAGGCTGTTCCTGGATACGATCTGGCAATTCTTTCTGAAGATGGTGAAATGTTGCCAGCAAATACTGAAGGTTATATTTGCTCAAGGTTGCCGCTTCCTCCAGGTTTTATGCAAACGCTATGGAATAACCACGAGCGCTATAAAAACGGATACTTAAGTAAATTTCCAGGGTTCTACTTTTCCGGCGATGGTGGCTATATTGACGAAGAGGGGTATGTCTATATCACCGGTAGAATAGATGACGTCATTAATGTTTCCGGTCATCGGCTTTCTACAGCTGCTCTGGAGGAGGTAGTTTCTCAACATCCATCCGTTGCAGAATGCGCCGTAGTTGGATTGCAGGACGAGCTGAAAGGAGAAATTCCATTAGCTATTGTTGTCCCAAAAACAGGTGAAGAAGGCTACGAATCTTATAAAATGCAGACTGAAATAATTCAGTTGGTAAGAGATAAAATCGGAGCTATTGCGGCTTTAAAAAATGTGGTCATTGTTAAACGTCTACCTAAAACTAGAAGTGGTAAAACTTTAAGAAGGACTTTAAGGAAACTGGTTGCAGGACAGCCTTATAAACTTCCTTCCACTATTGAAGACCCCATGGTCATTAGTGAGATTATTGAAACCTTTAGTCATGAGAGAATCGGAGCTTTTAGTAAAAACAAAGATCAAGTGACTCAGTCTTTAAAAGCACTGACCAAGAGTTATTATAACATTGATTCGCTTGCCAAGTATATGGATGTCTACAGAATTTCTCAAAATGATCCAGAGAATTTCTGGGCTACCATCGCAGAACGTAATTTTGAGTGGAAGCGAAAATGGGATTCAGTTTTGAAATGGGACCCTGAAAAAGCTGAGGTTAGCTGGTTTGAAGGCGCTCAGCTTAATATCACTGAAAATGCTGTAGACAGGCATCTGAAAACCAGAGGGAACAAGACTGCTATTATTTGGGAACCTAATAATCCTCAGGAAAAAGCGCTACATATAAGTTATAACGACTTATCAAAACGCGTCAACAAAATGGCGAATGTTTTGAAGAAAAATGGAATCCAAAAAGGAGATCGGGTTTGTATTTACCTTCCAATGATTCCAGAATTGGCCATTGCTACTTTAGCTTGTGCAAGAATAGGAGCTGTACATTCTGTAGTTTTTGCAGGATTTTCTGCTTCAGCCCTGTCTTCAAGAATTAACGATTCTGATTGTAAAATGGTCATTACTTCGGACGGATCTTATAGAGGTGCCAAAAGCATTGATTTAAAAGGTATTGTGAATGAAGCTCTAGAAAATACACCTTCAGTAGAATGTGTTTTGGTGGCTAAACGAACCTTTTCAAAAATTGAGATGGTAAAAGGTCGTGATGTATGGCTACATGAAGAATTAAAACAAGTCGACGATAAATGCGAAGCCGAAATCATGGACGCTGAAGATATGCTTTTCATTCTGTACACTTCTGGTTCCACGGGAACACCAAAGGGTATGGTGCATACTACCGCTGGCTATATGGTGTATACCGCATTCTCATTTAAAAATGTATTTCAATATCAGGAGAATGACGTGTATTGGTGTACTGCTGATATTGGCTGGATTACCGGACATTCTTACATTGTCTACGGACCACTTTTGAATGGTGCTACCACATTGATGTTTGAAGGTGTTCCCTCTTACCCAGATTTTGGAAGATTTTGGGATATTGTTGAAAAGTATAAAGTAAATCAATTTTATACAGCACCAACTGCGATTAGGGCTTTGGCTAAACAGGATATAGAGTTCGTCAACAAGTACGATTTATCTTCCTTGAAAGTTCTTGGAAGTGTTGGAGAACCCATTAATGAAGAAGCCTGGAACTGGTATAACGAAAATATTGGAAAGAAAAAATGCCCTATTGTAGATACTTGGTGGCAAACGGAAACTGGTGGAATCATGATTTCTCCCATTCCGTTTGTAACGCCTACAAAACCTACTTATGCAACACTTCCATTACCTGGAATTCAGCCTTCTTTGATGGATGATAAAGGAAATGAAATTGAGGGCAATTCAGTTTCAGGAAAACTTTGTATCAAACACCCATGGCCGAGTATGGCCAGGACGGTTTATGGAAATCATAAACGGTACAAAGAGACATATTATTCAGCGTTCGAAAACGTGTACTTTACTGGTGATGGTGCTTTAAGAGATGAGGTGGGTTACTACAGAATAACGGGTAGAGTAGATGATGTCATTATTGTTTCTGGTCATAATCTTGGAACGGCACCAATTGAAGATGCCATAAATGAACACCCAGCCGTGGCAGAATCTGCAATCATAGGTTTCCCTCATAATGTAAAAGGAAATGCGCTTGCCGGCTTTGTAATTCTGAAAAACGAAGGTGAATCTAGAGTTAAAGAAAACCTGAGTAAAGAGATCAACCAATTGATTGCGAGTAAAATTGGACCTATTGCCAAGTTGGATCGTATTCACTTTGTATCAGGTTTGCCAAAAACACGAAGTGGAAAAATAATGCGTAGAATTATGAGAAAAATATCCTCAAATGAAGGCTATCAAATTGGTGATGTATCTACTTTGCTAGATCCTAGTATTGTAGAAGAAATTAAAGAGAAAGTTCAGCCTTTTTTAGATGAAAAATAAATAGTTATTAGTGATACTTAAGAGATGAGATTTATAGCTTTGTAAAGCTAAGAAGTTGAACAGGTTATGAATCTCATTTTTTATTTTTTTTCTTATTTATCAAAATCGTTTTGTAGAATGTAATATTATATTAAATTTGTAAAGTCTTAAAGGACAACTGGTGGATGTAGCTCAGCTGGTTAGAGCACTGGTTTGTGGTACCAGGGGTCGTGGGTTCGAGCCCCATCTTCCACCCAAAAAAAAGGTCTTATCCATTTGGATAAGACCTTTTTTAGTTTATTTAAATAGTTCTACCTCAATATTCCTGAAGGAAATACAACTACACTCTCGTGACCGTTTTTTCCAACTGAAGAAATTCCGAAGAAAAAATTATCTATAACGATGCCTTCCAGTGTGATTTCATTTGTGTTCTCCACATATCTGAAATGGTCCCAGGTTGGAGAAGTTGTAGATCTCCAATACACCTTATAACCTTTAACATCTTCCGGATTTTGTTGTTTCCATTTTAACCTTACTGAAGGTTCTACAATTCCCCCAATCTCAACTTCAGTTGGTGCAGGAGGAGCCCAGGCTAAATTTGCCATGTTAATAGCATTGACAGCCGTCAATTTTTTAACATAGTTAAAATTAACATGTTCTATGACGTCACCGTAAGCAACTCCATCTTCAACTCTCACGTCTTGGTGCTGCTGAGTGTAATTTTCGTGAGCTTCCATGATTCTGATGCCAGGAAAACCCAAATCATTGAAGGGCTTGTGGTGTCCTCCTCGGCCAAAACGGTCCAAACGATATATCATCATAGGATTCATCTCTGGCATGTAGGTCTTAGTGGTCTCGTAAACATATCTCGCCAATTGTCTAGAAGCGCCATCCACTTCACCTCCGTAAAAACGCTTCATTTGTCGCTCTCTGTCAGTTTCTGTAGGATTATGAGCTTCACTGAAAATTCTAAAGGTTCTATTATCTATTACACCGTCGACCCCTTCAATATTTCCGATCATGTCGTTATTGATAATGCCAATGATGTTCCAATCGTTCTCCTTGGCATATTTAGCTAAAAATTGACCACCATATAAGCCTTGTTCTTCACCGCTCAATCCTACATAAACAATACTATGATCAAATTCATATTGAGAAAGAACTCTGGCAGCTTCCATAGCACCTGCCATTCCTGTCGCATTATCGTTGGCTCCCGGTGCATCTGTTGTGAAATCCTGAGTATCTGAAGCTCTGGAATCTATATCTCCACTCATAATGACATAAGAATTTGGATATTTTTTTCCTTTCTGTACCGCAACAACATTCAGAACTTCTGCAGCTTTTGGTATTCTATTTCCATCTTCTGGTGTGACAGTTTCTCCTTGAAAAAAAACATCCAGGCAATCATTACAGGAAGAAGAGATAGTTTCAAATTCGCCCTTGATCCAGCGTCGAGCAGCCCCAATTCCTCGTGTATCACTTTCAGTTTCACTAAAGGTATTTCTAGTTCCAAAATCAACCAGATTTTGAATATAGTATTCAAGTTTTTCTGCAGATACCTTATCAACGATATCATAAATTCTAGTATCTACCTGACCATAAAAAACATTAGTCATAGTTAAGAAGGCAATTGTAAGTATAGTTTTCATATAATTATATTTTTGCGGGTAATTTACTATAATTTTAGAGGAATAAAAATTTTAAGAGCTAAGTGGGTTTGTTATATTTGCGCCTTCTATAGATAAATATTATGAAGATTTCTTATAACTGGTTGAAGCAATTTCTAAAAACAAAATGGACTGCGCAAGAAACCGAAGTTTTACTCACTGATTTAGGACTAGAAGTTGAAGGCATTGCAGATTTTGTATCTATAAAAGGAGGTCTTGAAGGTGTTGTTGTTGGATACGTCGAATCTTGCGAGCCACATCCCAATGCAGATCGTTTAAATCTTACCAAAGTAAATGTAGGTCAGGACCAATTACTTTCTATCGTTTGTGGAGCCCCTAATGTTGCAGTAGGACAAAATGTTCCGGTGGCTACAATTGGTACGATGCTTTATGATGAGAAAGGGCAGCCATGGCCTATTAAAAAAGGAAAAATTAGAGGAGAAGTTAGCGAAGGTATGATCTGTGCCGAAGATGAGATTGGTCTGGGGAAAAGCCATGATGGAATCATGGTTTTGGGTGAAAATCTTATACCAGGGACTCCTCTTAATCAAGTATTTTCAGTTGAAAAAGATCAGGTATTTGAAATAGGACTTACACCTAACCGGGCAGATGCAATGAGTCACTGGGGAGTCGCCAGAGATTTGAGAGCAGGATTAATACAAAATGAAATCAATATTCCGATTGATACTCCTTCTGTGAGTAGCTTTCATGTTGATAATAGAAGTATGAGGGTGTCAATTTCTGTCGAAAAGCCTGAGTTAGCACCTAGATACTGTGGAGTAAGTATTTCTGGTTTGGAGGTTAAAGACTCGCCAGACTGGTTAAAAAACAGACTTAAAGCTATTGGAATAAATCCCAAGAACAATATCGTTGATGCTACCAACTATGTCTTACATGAGCTTGGTCAGCCATTGCATGCTTTTGATTTGGATAAAGTCAAAAACAATAAAATAGAAGTGAAAACCTTAAAATCGGGAACAAAGTTTATCACTTTAGATGGAGTTGAAAGAAAACTTCACGAAGATGACCTAATGATCTGCGATTCTGAAAAACCACTTTGTATGGCTGGGATTTTTGGAGGAAGTGAATCTGCCGTTACAGGGAGTACAACCGATATATTTCTGGAAAGCGCTTACTTCAATCCTGTAAGTATCAGAAAAACTGCAAAACGTCATGGATTAAACACTGATGCTTCTTTCCGATATGAAAGGGGAATAGATCCAAATATTACTGAGCTCGCTCTTAAAAGAGCAGTTATCCTTATTCAGGAAATAGCTGGAGGTGTCGTATCTAGCGATATAGACGATTTTTATCCTAAAAAGATAGAAGATTTTCAGGTGTTTTTAACCTTCGATAAAATCAACCAGTTGATCGGTCAGGAAATTGACACAGGAGTGATCAAAACCATCTTGACCTCACTAGATATAAAAGTTAATAATGTGTCTGAAAGTGGTTTAGGATTAACTATTCCTGCTTATAGAGTTGATGTTCAACGTGAAGTCGATGTCATTGAAGAGATTTTAAGAGTATATGGTTATAACAATATTGAATCCGACAGCAAGTTCAATGTTTCGGTAGCGAATTCATCTATTTATGACGATTATAAAGTTCAGAATAAACTAGCAGAACAATTAGTTTCTCAAGGATTTTACGAAATCATGTCAAATTCTTTGACAATCAAAGCTTACGTTGAACTGCTAGAAGACTTGAATGAGGAACATAATGTGAACATTCTCAATGCGCTCAGCAACGATCTGGGTGTCATGAGACAGTCCATGTTATTTTCAGGATTAGAATCTGTGAGTTACAATATCAATAGAAAGAAAAACGATTTAAAGTTTTTTGAGTTTGGAAAAACTTACAAAAACATAGAAGGAGAATATTTTGAAACTAAACATTTATCTTTATTTATTACAGGTCCAAAAACCAAAGAGTCCTGGACTATGTCACAAGAAAGAACCAATTTCTTTACACTAAAAGGATATGTGAACAAAATTTTTGAGAAGCTCGGATTATCAAACTTAGACTTTCAATCGGTTGAATCAAAATCAATTTCTGAGGGGCTTACTGGTAAATTAAATTCAAAAAAAATAATTGACTTTGGTAGAGTGAAAACTGATGTTCTCAAGCATTTTGACATAGAACAAGAAGTGCTTTTTGCAGATATCAACTGGAGTAATGTTTTAGAGGTTTTAGAAAAAAAACAGCTTAAAATTAAAGAAATCCCTAAGTTTCCCTCCACTCAAAGGGATTTTGCTTTGTTGTTGGATCAATCTGTAAACTTTGATGAACTGAAAGAACTGGCTTTCATGACCGATAAAAAAATCCTGAAAGGCGTTGATTTATTTGATGTTTACGAAGGAGAAAAATTGCCAGAAAAGAAAAAAAGTTATGCGCTTCGGTTTAAATTTATGGATGAGAAGAAAACACTTACAGATAAACAAGTGGATAAAGTGATGAAAAAATTGCAAAATCAATTTGAAATTAAATTCAATGCCTCCTTAAGATAAGTCATTTAAACTTTATATTTAATCCCTAAGCATAACTAAGCTTGGGGATTTCTGTTTTAAAAATTATTTGTGATGGATTTGAATGATGATTTTGTAAAGAAAATGATAGAAGAAGTTATACCTATCCACAAGTTTTTGGGATTAAAACTACTTCATATCGAGAAGGATTTTGTCAAGGTCAAAGTCCCTTTCAGACCAGAAGTGGTTGGAGACATTCGTTCGAATAGATGGCATGGAGGCATCATTACTACGGTTATGGATTCTGTTGGCGGAATAGTAGGAGGTACCCACTTAAGCTCCATTAAAGATAAAATGGCAACCATAGATATACGGGTTGATTTCCTGTCACCAGCCCATGCAAAACCAATAATAGTAGAAGGTAGAACACTGCGGCTAGGCTCACGAATTTTTGTTGCGACTATGAAATGTTATTTGGAAGATGATCCTGAGCAAGACCTTGTAGCGGAGGGGCGTGCAGTCTATAATTTCATCAGATTAAAATAGTTTGTTTAATCTTATTGAATAAATGCTTAATAGGTGTTAAATTTCAAGAGAGTAATTGAATGAACTTAACTTACTTATTACATTTATACCGAATGTTGAAAAAGATATATGATGTTTCCAAGAACAAACCTTAAAACACAGTTGAACAAGGCAAAATTCAAGACTACTTCCAACGAAGATATCTTGAAGCAAGTTCAACAGGTTCTTAAAGATGTTGACGATAGAAATGATGAAATTTTAGACAAAGTAGTTTCAGGAAATTCAGCAGGCAGTAACAATTTTATTTTTGATAAATTAGAATCAAGTGAAATTTATCACATTGATCAGATTGAACAAATTTGTGTCAATTATAGATTGAGATTTTTAGATTCTAAATATTTTAAAGGTAAATTACCTTATGAAGCAATCTCAAAAATAAAAACTTTGGAAGAAGAGCATGATACTAGCCTGAAAGGTTTTAAAATTATGGCACCCTCCAAATTATTCAAGTTGGAAAATGCAGATGATCCTTTGCTTTTTGCTCCGATAGGTAATGATTATTATTACTTAATCCACAAATGGGGAAATGATTTGAGCCCATTTCGTAGATTGATGATGTGGCCTTTTAAAACCTTCGAAAACTTTATGTTCTTTGTTTTGTTATCGGCCATAATTTGCACTTCACTAGTTCCATCTGGTTTTTTTATGAGTGAAGATAATAGTGGAACAGAGTACTTTCTCCTCCTTATATTTATGTTCAAGTGGATTGCAGGTATTGCTCTTTATTATGGATTTGCAAAGGGTAAGAACTTTAACACAGCTATTTGGAGAAGTAAATATTATAACGCCTAAATTTTATATATGATTATTATACAATTTATCATACAACAATTATCCCCCGCTAAATTTTGCGGGTTTTTTTTTAATTCCTACAAAACTAAGTTGAAGAAATCTTTCACTTCTAGACTTAAACAACAAAAACGTTATAAATTGTCTAAGTGCAATTTGAAATCTAAGATAATAGCGTAATTCTTAATTCGCTTATGTTTACTATTTTCGCCGGATTAAAATTTTAATCCTTTACTCATTTTATTTTAAATTTAAAAACCAATGACACACGCAGATCTTTTAAAAGTTACTCAAGAATTTGGCAGTCCCATCTATGTTTATGATTCAGAGAAAATCACTCACCAATATAAACGTCTTACAGGAGCTTTTAAAAGAGTCAAACATTTGCGTCTTCATTATGCAGTAAAGGCTCTTTCGAATTTAAGTGTTCTTCGATTATTTAATCAGTTGGGAAGTGCATTGGATACTGTATCTATTCAAGAAGTCAAGTTAGGAATTAAAGCAGGATTTGATCCTGCTAAAATCATTTTCACACCCAACGGCGTTTCCATGGAAGAACTGGAAGAGGCCGTCAAACTGGGCGTCCAAATTAATATTGATAACCTTTTAATATTAGAGCAATTTGGTGCAAAACATCCAAAAGTACCTGTTTGTATACGTATTAATCCACACGTCATGGCTGGTGGAAATACCAATATTTCTGTAGGTCATATTGATTCCAAATTTGGGATTTCTATTCACCAAATGCCTCATGTGCTCAGAATTGTAGAAAATACAGGTATGACTATTAATGGGATACACATGCACACAGGAAGTGATATACTTGATATAGGTGTATTCCTTCATGCAGCAGAAATTCTATTTGATGTTGCAGCTCAATTCGAAAATCTTGAATTTTTAGATTTTGGAAGTGGCTTTAAAGTGCCTTATCATGAAGGTGATATCGAAACTAACGTTGAGGAACTAGGTACAAAACTTACCAAACGTTTTAATGAATTTTGTAAATCTTATGGAAAGGAATTGACATTAGCTTTTGAGCCTGGCAAGTTTCTGGTTAGTGAAGCGGGTTTCTTTTTAGCTAAAGTGAATGTTGTAAAGCAGACAACTTCTACAGTATTTGCTCAAATTGATTCTGGTTTTAATCATTTGATTCGTCCGATGTTCTATGGATCCAATCATGAAATCATGAATATTTCCCATCCAAAAAGAAACAAAAGATTTTATTCAGTTGTTGGATATATCTGCGAAACAGATACGTTTGCTAACAATAAAATGATCTCAGAAATCAGTGAAGGCGATATCTTAGCTTTCAAAAATGCCGGAGCTTATTGTTACTCCATGGCAAGCAACTACAACTCAAGATTCAGACCTCCAGAAGTGCTTTGGCACAAAGGAGAAGCTCACCTAATTAGACAGAGGGAAACTTTTGAAGATATTTTGAGAAACCAACTTGAAGTGGCTTTATAAAATTAAAATGAATTTCAACAAAAAAAGTAAAACTATTCAGTTTTACCTTTTTTGCTTTCAAAGTTTTCCAATCCTACTTTTAGCCAATCAAAATAGGCTTTTGAAGAAGGCTCGTAACCTATGGTTTCATTTAAAATTTCAAGCTCAGGTGAAAGTAATACGTAATAGGGTTGTGAGTTATTTCTAAAGTTTAGTGTTTGGAACGTGGCCCATTTATCACCAATTGTTCTAATTTTCTTTACTGAACCGTTATTTCTTTCGTAATTAAATCGACTGTCTTCATCCAATTTAGCCTTGTCGTCTACGTAGAGAGAGACGAGGATATAATCATTTTTGATAGTTTCAAAAACTTCAGGAACACTCCAGACTTGCTCTTCCATTTTTCTACAATTCACACAAGCCCAACCGGTAAAATCTAACAAAATGGGTTTGTTTTGGGCTTTTGCAGCGACTAAGCCTTTATCAAAATCTTTATAAGCTTTCAGCCCAAGGGGACCTTCTGTTTCCTTATCATAAACACTGTAAAATAGAGGAGGAGGAAAGCCGCTTAAAAATTTCAGATTTGCATTAGAACTGTTCGTCAATCCAGGTATTAGATATATGACAAAAGCCAGAGTAACTACTCCCACAAAAATTCGCCCCTTACTCAATCTTTGTTTCGGTCCATCGTGCGGGAATTTTAGTTTTCCGAAGAGGTATAAAACCATAGCAATACCTATCACGATCCAGATCCCGATAAATACTTCTCTTTTCAGTATACCCCAATGTTCAACTAAATCTGCGTTTGATAAAAACTTAAAAGCAAGTCCCAATTCCAAAAATCCTAGCACCACCTTTACGGTATTAAGCCATCCTCCGCTTTTTGGTAAAGAATTTAGCCAGTTAGGAAATAAAGCAAACAGAGCAAAAGGCAAAGCTAAAGCAAGGCCAAATCCACCCATACCAAAAGTTAACATGGTCGCCCCACCATCAGCAGTAAGTGAGCCACCGAGTAAGGATCCCAAAATAGGACCAGTACATGAAAAGGAAACCAAAGCCAGCGTGACGGCCATAAAAAAGATTCCGATAACTCCGCCTACACTTGTCGCTTTCTGGTCAAGTCGGCTACTCCAGGAATTTGGTAAGGTAATTTCATAATAACCGAAAAAAGAAAAAGCAAACACTATAAAAATGACAAAGAAAATAACATTCAGGGTTGGATTTGTTGAGATGCTGTTTAAAATTTCAGGATTTACAGAGTCCAGCAAATGAAATGGGACGCTGAGTAATAAATAAATAAGGAAAATGAAAACACCATACATTAGGGCATTAATGAGTCCAAGTTTTTTAGTTTTTGCTCCTTTTGTAAAAAACGAAACCGTCAAAGGAATCATAGGAAAGACACAAGGCGTTAAAAGTGCAATAATCCCTCCTACAAAGCCTAAAAGAAATATGGTAAAGTTGCTGTCCTGCTCATCGTCTGAATTTATTTGGAACTCACTTTCACCTTTGAGGTCCAGTTTTAAGGCTTCCGTCAGGGTTTTATCCTTGCTTTTTATTTCGATAGTTTTAGTTTCGGCCACAACCAGATCAAAATTGTCTACTTCAAAGTTAAACCGCTTTTGATCCTGAGGCAAGCACATTTCATCATTACAAATCATGAATAAAATCTCAAGATCTAGAGATCCTTGCTTTGTTTTAACTCTAAAATCTTGTTGAAAGGTGACTTGATTTTCAAAATAGGTCAAATCTGTTTTGAAGATTTCATCAAATTTGGTCATGCCTCCAGGCTCTTTAGTCGTGCCTATTTTCTCTAAAACTTCTGTATTATATTCAAAAATGAACTCTGTAGGAATCGGACCATTCTCATCTTCCTTAAGTTCGGTTTGAGAGGGCAAGTGCCAGCCTTCATCCACCTGAGCCGTAATAAGAATAGTAAAAATATTATCAGATTTTTTTTCTACTGAAGCCTGCCAGCTTGATGGATTGACAGAGTTATCCTGTTCTGCAAAACCAAACTGAGACCAGCTTTGAGTTGATATGACTAGCGAAAAAAATACTAAAAGATAAGATTTAATCATTTATAATTTCAATTTTGAGGATGTCCTCAGTTGATTCATTTACTTTGTATCGATCATCTGTTCTTAAATTCAGAACCCAGATGATATCCTCATTTCCGTTACAAAGCACAAGTTGAGAGGATTTAAGATGTGAACTTATTCTTTCATCTTTTAAAAAATCACTCAGTTTCTTTTTGCCCTCCATTCCGAACGGGTAAAAGTAATCACCATTTTGTATAGATCTTAGACTTAAGGGAAACTTAAGTTTTGACTTATCTACATAAGCAATTTGCGAATCAAATTTCCCTAGCTGACTTACTTCTTCTACTTTAAGTTTTAAATTCTCAACATCTATATTTTTTTCATCTTTTTTGATTTTTAAGGTTTCAAATGCTGATGACTCTAAAGTTTTCAAAATTAAATTCTCTCGATCTTTAATCAATTGGTGCGTTGATGAATAAACCTTTTTACCGGTTTGTGCATCTTTCAAATGATAAACATCGTCCCATTCAGTAAAGCCAAAGCCTTCCAATAATTGATATAAGACGGCTTTTTGATTGGAAAAACTATTTAGCTTTTCAATACTGATTTCATAGCTATTCTGTTTTTTATTGACTATTTCTTTGAAAAGTAAATGGGTATAATCTTCAATCAGTAGTTCGGCTTCCTGTATTTTTATTAGACTAGATTTAAAATTCTTTAAGAAATTCGGAGTCAAGTCCATTAAAGTCGGCACCACTTGATGTCGGATTTTGTTTCTGAGATACTTGGTTGATTTATTGCTTTGGTCTTCTGTCCACTCAATTTTCTTTTCAAGAGCAAAGCTTTCGATTTCATTTCTTGTAAAAGTCAGAAGAGGCCTTCTTATAAAATCATTTTTACCTGGAATTCCAGAAAGACCTTTAATTCCAGTAGAACGGCTTAAGTTGATAATGAAAGTCTCAAGACTGTCATTAAGATGATGAGCAGTTACCAAATAGTGATGATTTGTACTCTTTACTAACTCATAAAACCAATTGTAACGTAAGTTTCTGGCAGTGATTTGTATCGAATTTTTATTTGTCTTTGCTGTTTCCTTAGTGTCAAATTCTTTAATGAAAAACTGGCATTTTAAAGAATTAGCCAAGCCTTTAATAAATTGAGCGTCTTTATCACTTTCTTCTTCCCTTAATTTAAAATTACAATGCGCTAGAGAAAAATTTAGATTTAAGCTGTGACATAAGTGAGCTAAGACTACAGAATCAATTCCACCACTTATCGCAATAATGAATTTTTGCTGGAGCAATTCGGGAAACTTTTCTTCGATATGTTTTTGAAAATGGTCCTGCATAGTATAAAAGAAGCAAAATTATGCTTTATGGGTTGAATCCTTTGTAACTTCTGTGGCATTAACAACATATTGTAAAGCTCTTCCTTTTACCAAACATTCTTCATATTCCTGTTCAGGATCTGAAAGTGATGTAAGGGCACTCCCAACCATATAAGAAAGGTACTTGATTTCAGAATTGTAAAGTAATGAGCGGATAACAACATTAAAATCAAAATTATTATCTGGAGTAATGTAACCGATTGCACCACTATAAAGGCCTCTTTTTGTCGACTCATACGTTTCTGCAATTTCCATAGCAGAAAGCTTGGGAGCACCAGTCATGCTACCCATTGGAAATAAAGACTCAAGTATTTCTACAACAGAATAGTTTTGTTTAACTTGGGAAGTAATGGTTGATATCATTTGGTGGACTTGCTCAAAAGAGTAAATTTCGCAAAGTTCTTCGACCTTTACTGAGCTTTTTGTGGCTGTCTTTGACAAATCATTTCTGACTAAATCTACGATCATTATATTTTCTGATACTTCCTTAGGATCGTTTTTTAAATCAAACTTTAGCTGTTCATCTTCTATTTTGTTCTTACTGCGTTTTGCAGTTCCTTTTATGGGTTGAGATATTAATTTATTACCTTCTTTTTTTAGAAATCGCTCCGGACTTGCACAAAGCGCATAAAAATTCTCCAATTTCAAAAATGATGAAAAAGGCGCTTTCGATATAGTATTTAAATTTCTGAATGTTGCGTAAGGGTCTATTTCAGTATCTTTTCTGAAGAATTCCTGGCAAAAATTGACTTCATAAATATCCCCTCGTTGAATATGATTTAATATGTCTTTGGCTTTAGAGACATATTCCTTCTTCTGCCATTTTGGAGAAAAATCAAGTAACTGAGATTTGGGATAGGAAATTTCGGTTTTCAATATTGAATTAAAATCCTCTTCAATCTCATCCTCAACCATTTTAAGGTAATGCGCTTCGATAGAATTTTCCTTAAGGAGCCAGATTTTTTTGGGTTGGATAAAATATAGCTCAGGAAACGAAAGATGATCTTCGTTCTTGGAAGAGATAGATTCAATATCATTTTTCAAATCGTAGCTAAGGTATCCAAACAACCAATCTTTAGTTTTGGTTTGGTATTCATTTAGCTTTTCAAACGCATAAAGATCATCAGATTTGATGGCAGTAAAAGCATCAATAGCAATAACAGCTTTGTATTCCTGATATAACCCCATGCTTTTATTGGAGTTCAAAAATATAACCTCTTCCTTTTTTTTAGCCCAGGCTAAAAGTTTATCCCCAAAATTTTCGCCTCCCGACGATTCCTGAAATAATTTCTTAGTTCTCAATTTAATTATAAATCGTTTTCAAAATTTGTAATCAAAGATTCTAAGTGTGCTTTATATTTTGGAGTCAACCCATTCTCCCCAAAGTTTTCATTGAAAAGGGGTAAGCTAAATTGATGTATAACTTGGCCTCCAAATTTATGAAAATTGTTGGTAGTGTATTCAAGGCTTGATTGAGCACCACCTTGACCAGGGGAGGTTGACAAGAGTAAGATAGACTTGCCCTTCAAATAACCACTATCTGTTCTTGACAGCCAGTCTGTGATATTTTTAAAAAATGCTGACATCGTACCATTGTGTTCATTTACAGCAACGATGAGTGCGTTGGCATCTTCTATTTTTGACTTCAATGTTTTAATATCCTCGGGAATACCTTTGGTTTTTTCTAAGGATTCAGAATATATGGGAACGTTTAAAGGTTTAAGATCTATATAATTTGCTTGCCTGTTTTTAAAACAATCCAAAGCATATTTTAGTAATTTATCATTGATGGATGTTTCTGAATTTGATCCTGTAAAAGCAATAATTTTTGACATCTTTCTTTTTTAGTAAAGGTACGTATAAATGAAAAATCCACTATTTCATAGAGGAAATAATGGATTTAATTTTAATTTCTGTTTAGAGTTTAATTGAGGTAAACCATACATTGTTTTAAGGATGGATTCTTCTGCATCAGACTCAAGATAAAATCTTTTAGTTCATCAAGTTCGTAAGGAAGTAAACGTTCCGTTGCTTTCTTTAATTCTTTGCAAAATAAGTTGGCATCAAAACTTACTTTTTTCAAAATTTCTTTAGTGTATTCAAACATCGCTCTAGGCATGATTCAAAATTTTAAAAATTAAGTAGAAGTTTGTCATTTTTTAATTTTCATGAATATACTAATTATAAGGCTTAAATTTTATGATTTTTATCATTAAATATATTAATAGTTGCCATTTATTTATTTTTTCCTAATAGTCCAGAGGAATTTAAATTCAGAAACTACCTCATCAGACTCATTTTTAGCGATGGAGGTCATCCAGAATTTCTGACCTTCAGGGCTTTTGAGACATTGTTGGATATTCTCCTTTACTAAATTCACATCTTCACAGGTAAAGGTGATTTTCCCTTTAGCTTTTTTATGGAAAGAAGAAGAGTTCTCAGCTACAAGCATTGAAATTTTTTGGCCACTATCGTTTATTTCTTTCATCACAATCGCACCAGTACTGAGTTCTGATGCCATTGCCTGCACTGCAAAATACATACTGTTGAAAGGGTTTTGATTGATCCATTTGTGGGTAACTGTTGTGATACAAATTTCCTCATTTATGGTTTTTAACCTAACTCCACATAGCCAAGCTGAAGGTAGCTTAGAAAATAAAAACATGTTTATTTTTGATGGTGTAAGCTTCATTAGCGAAATTTTTTTTCTTCTTTCAATGTAGTCATTTATTTAATTTGAAACTTCATTTTGTAGATTAATTGTTGTTCTAAACTTTCTTTTCATCAATTCTTTAAATCCATTAAACCAATATATAGCTAAGTTTAGAGTTCTTTATTTTAAATATTGAAAATTCAATATGTTAATAAAATATTAAATTATATTACTATGCATTGCAAAGTAGTGTTTTAAAAACATATCTTTGTATAATATTATTTTAAAAGGAGACTATGAAAATTGAAAATACCAAAGCCCAAATGCGTAAAGGAGTTCTGGAATACTGCATTTTATCTGTGCTTAGTCATAATGATGCTTATGTTGCTGAAATCCTTGAGACTTTAAAGTCTGCAAAATTGCTTGTGGTTGAAGGAACTATTTATCCTTTGCTCACACGCTTGAAAAATGCAAAACTTTTGACTTACCGCTGGGAAGAGTCAACTGGTGGTCCTCCAAGAAAATATTACGGACTTACAGAAGAGGGGAAAGATTTTCTGAACGAGCTTTCAGATACGTGGACAGAATTAAGTTATGCAGTGACAAAAATTACTTCAAAAAAATAAACTAACGATGAACAAAACGATCAACATTAACCTTGCAAACGTGTTTTTTCACATCGATGAAGATGCGTTTATGAAACTTGATAAATACCTCAAGACTATAGAAAGTTATCTTGCCAATGAGGAAAGCAAGGACGAAATTCTTCAAGATATTGAAGCAAGGATAGCCGAGCTTTTTACTGAGTCCATGGCACACCATAATCAAGTTATTACTATGATTCAGGTAGATAAAATGATATCTATCATGGGTGAACCAGAGGCTTACAAAATCGACGATGAGGAAGATTCTTCATCAACTTTTTCCAGACCTAGATCTGCAAGAAAGCTTTATAGAGATATAGACAGGAACTACGTTGGTGGAGTTTCGGCTGGCTTGAATCATTATCTAGGCCTCAATTTACTGCTTATAAGATTTATTTGGATCATTTCTGCTCTTTCTTCATTCGGAGCCACAGTGATTATTTATGCGATCCTTTGGGCGATTATTCCGCCTGCACGCACAACTGCACAAAAACTTGACATGCAAGGCGAACCTGTGAATCTGTCAAATATCGAGCGTAAAGTCAAGGAAAGCTATTCAAAATTTGCAGATAAAGTTGGTGGGTTAGATTACGAGAAATACGAACAACAAACCAAGTCTGGGATCGCAAAGTTTTTTGACGGACTTGGCGAGATACTTAGAGCTCTCGGTGTTTTTATTTCTAAATTTCTTGGTGTTATCCTGTTAATTATTTCAAGTTTAGTCTTAGTAGGATTGCTCATTTTCCTATTCAGTTTCGGTACCATTTCTCTTTTTGAATTGGGAGATTTTACCAGAACAGATTTTTTTCCGCTAGGTATTCCATATTGGATTCAGGTTGCTTTATTTTTTCTCGCGGCAGCTATTCCGTTTTTCTATCTACTTATTTTAAGTCTAAAACTACTTATTTCAAACTTAAAATCAATAGGTAGAATAAGTCATATTACTTTAATTGGAATCTGGATACTTTGTGTGATAGTCATTACAACTTTAAGCATAAAAAAACAGTTGGAAGTGAGTTATGACGCCGATGTGATTGATGTTAAGTCTTATAGTTTATCTGAGAACGATACAATTAAAATCAAAATGAATCAAAACTTATTGTTTTCAGAAGATCTGAAGCGAAGCAGTATGCAAAAAATTGTTGAAGACGAAGACAATATTTCTAAACTCTACAGCCCTAATGTATATATCAATTTCAGAACCTCTAATGATGATGAATTAAAAATCAGAGTCACCAAAAACACTTATGCATCGAGTAAGGATACAGCCCGGGAAAGGTCTGCATTAATAAATTACGATTTCAAAATTGAAAATTCCACACTGGAATTAAATAATTACTTCCTCACTTCCACAGAATTTTTAAATCAAAAAATGAAAGTAGAAGTGACGGTCTATATTCCAGATGATCAAATTGTTTATTTAGACAAGAACCTTAAAGATTTTAATAGATTGAGAAACTTCAAGTATTCAGATTATAATACCTATCTAGGTTATAAAGACAATACCTGGAAGCCTCTGGATAGCATAATTAAAATTGACTCTATTTCAACTCAAAACTAAGTTTTATGAAAACCATTACAATTTCCTCAGTATTAAGTTTATGTCTTCTCTTTGTTGGCTGTTCATTTTCAATTGAAAGTGTGATCAACAATGAAAAAATAAAAGGAGAAGGCGAAATAATCACAGAACAGTTTGCACTTGAAAGCTTTGAAAATTTGGAACTTAAAAGAGGTTGGCAAGTGATTCTCCAGCCTGCTTCATCCAATTATATGGTTGTTGAAGCCAATGAAAATTTGCTTGAAGTTTTTGAATATGAAAATCAAAATGGTAAACTCAAGGTAAGTGCTTCAAAGCAGATTTCTACGGCAGATGCAAAACAGATTACCTTATATTTTACTGAAGACATTGAGTCCATTAGGGCCTCTAGTGGAACTGAAGTTACTTCTCTGGAACGTTTAGGCTTTGGCAATCTTTCTTTGGACCTTTCCAGTGGTAGCGAAGTTAATTTAAATCTAAAAGTAGAGTCTTTGGATGCGGAGACTTCAAGTGGTGCAGAGCTTACTTTAGCTTTAGCAAGTGATGATTTGGCAATTGAAAGTTCGAGTGGCTCAATTGTTTTTGTAGATGCTGAAGCGATTTCAACAAGAGTTGAATCTTCCTCAGGGGCAGAAGTGGTATTGAAAGGAGAAACAGAACAATTGAAAATTGAGACTTCGAGCGGGTCTACTGTAAACGCAAAGGGATTCATGGCTAAAGACGTGATTACTGAAGCGTCTTCCGGATCTTCCATTTCTGTGTATCCTATTGAAAATCTAAAAGCTGGATCTAGTAGTGGTGGAACTATAAATTATTATACAAAGCCCTCTGGACGTCTCGAATTGAATAAATCTAAATCTGGTGGATCCATCAATCAAAAATAATCCGTTTTAAAATAAAGCTCTAATGATTGTACTCGTAAAAATACTTGTAATTGTTTTGACCCAATATCTTTTCTAAACGCTATTCATCCTTTTCATAATTTTCATTGAAAGCTGAGGGAAGTAATTGGGGAATGAATTTTATAATGATTGGCAAAAGAACACTTCCGCCTGGTAATACGAATATAGCCAGGGATGGAATGCTTTTGAAAATATCATATAATTGATGTTTTACCTTTAGTTTTTCATCAGGGTTTAATTCTCTGTGGGTAGATTGCGAAATCAGATAAACAAGTTCTTTACTTTGGATAATTTCTTTGTAAAGTCTACTCTTGTTGCGAGTCAGTAACAATTTCACAGCCCTTTGATTCTTTTTATAAAAGTGATTAAGCGGATTACTAAAGTGGAAATAAGCTATGTTTTCCCTGTTGAGAGTCACAAATTCAAATAGAAACTCAATACTGGTATTGATGTTTGATTTTGATAGTTGCAATTCAGTCCCTAATAGGTTCATGAATTTCAATTCGTTTATTTCTATTTCTTCATCACTGTAGACAGCCATACACGCAAGATCAAAAACATACATATTTCCTAAATGATCAAGAGATTCAGAATAATTGACTGTATCAGGCAGTGACGGATCATCTGAAATTTTAAAATTATAGCGCAGCGAACTTTTTAAAAGTTTTAAAATAAGCGAATCGTAAGAGGTCTTTGAAGATTTTTGATTTAAAGCTTCATAAACAGTCTTCATGATCAGTCCTTCAAGGGTTTTAGCATATTCACTTGGATTTACAGAGTTTGAAAGTGTTCTTTTGTAAGCAAGAACATCCGAAAATAATAATGCATTAGTGACAATATGGCTAAAGTTTTTTTGTATTAAACCTTCATTGGTCTGAACTCGCTTATGAATTAACTGTTCTAGTTTTTGTTCACTTTTTGTCTTGAATTTAAAAATTGAATTGAAATAATCTTTTCTAGAGTGTATTGACTCATAAAACATAATCAACCTCGGAATGATTTCACTTGTGGGTTGGTCTTCGCACATCTTATGGTCGATGTACATAAGTGCTACAAGCAAATTGATTTTTGATAATTCCTGTTGAGTGTATTTAAGATTTTTAGTAAGTGGAATTAAAGAGTTCTTACTGGATCCATATACAAAACCTGTAGATCTCAATAAATTGTAAAACTGTTCTTCATCCAGTGATAGTAAATCACTTTCACTTACCTTATGTAGGCACTTTAACAACCAACCTGATGCTGATGGATTCATAGAACAAAGAAACTTTAATTTTCTGAATACAGATGTTTACAAAATAAAAAAGGAGCCTAAATTAGACTCCCTTTTATCAAATTCCAACTTATGAGTTGGAGTAAATCTTATTGTATAGATCCATATACTTTTCTTTTATAACTCTTCTTTTCAATTTCATTGTAGGAGTAAGATGTTCTTCTTCGATACTCCAAACATCTGGGGTCAATTCAAATCTTTTGATTTTCTCCCAATTCCCGAATTTCTGATTAAAAAAATCTATTTCTTCCTGAACTCTATCGATCAATTCCTGGCTTTTAACCATCTCTGCAAGAGAGTTTCCCAACTTTAAGTCTTTGCGTTCTCCCCATTCTTTTACAAACTCTTCATTAAGCTGAATTAAGGCTGCTGGCATCTTTTGTCCTTCACCCACCACCATGATTTGCTCTATAAAACGAGATTGTTTCATCACGTTTTCAATAATTTGTGGAGCCACATATTTACCACCAGAGGTTTTGAACATTTCCTTTTTACGGTCTGTTATTTTCAGGAAGCCGTCTTTACAAACTTCACCGATGTCACCAGTATGGAAATAATTGTCTATTAAGACTTCGTCTGTTTTTTGCTGGTCTTTATAATAGCCCATCATCACTTGAGGACCTTTGACTAAGATTTCACCATCTCCAGCAATTTTCACTTCAGTCTCTGGTATTGGCTTACCAACGGTTCCAATTTTGAAACCACCATCACGCATATCGTTTACCGATACTACTGGAGAAGTTTCAGTAAGGCCATAACCTTCCATTACTCGTATATCTGCGGCATTAAAAACCCTTGCAAGTCTTGGCTGTAAAGCAGCACTACCAGAAGCAATTACTTTCAGGTTTCCACCTAAGGCCTCTTGCCATTTAACAAAAATCAATTTTCTAGCTAACTTCAATTGGGTTTCGTACCACCAGCCATTTTGCTCATAAGGTTCAAATTTCAATCCTAGTTCTACAGCCCAAAAGAATAATTTTTTCTTTATACCAGTAAGGTCGGTACCTTTAGCGATGATCTTATCGTAAACTTTTTCAAGAAGTCTTGGTACAGCAGACATGACTTCTGGTTTCACTTCTTTGAGATTATCGCTGATGGTTTCAATAGATTCAGCAAAATATATGCTTACACCGCTAAATTGATACATATATTGTAGCATGCGCTCATAAACGTGGCAAACAGGTAAAAAACTGAGAGCTTTCGCATTTCCTTTGTCCAATGGTAAACGGGTAGAACTATGTATAGCGTTACTCGCAATGTTCTTGTGAGATAACATAACTCCTTTAGGTCTTCCTGTAGTTCCAGAAGTATAAATCAATGTGGCTAGATCGTTTTCGGTCACTTGATCCATCAAGGATTGTACTTCGCTTTGATTACTGTCATCACTTCCCAAATCTAGAACTTCATCCCAATTTTTAGCTCCTTCAATTTGATCGAAAGTATAAACTTCTTTGAGAGATTCAACTTCACTTTTTATGGCCATTACCTTATCATAGACCTCTTTGTCTGAGACAAAACAAAATCTAGACTCACTGTGGTTGAGGACATAAGCGTAATCTTCTTCAGATATAGTAGGATAAATTGGTACATCTTGAGCTCCAAGCTGCATTATTCCAATATCCATAATGTTCCATTCAGTTCTATTATTAGAAGAAATAAGGGCAATCTTATCATTTGGTTTTACTCCCAATCTTAAAAGCCCTCTACTTATTTTATTGATCTGTTCTATATATTCTTTAGATGAAGTAGACTTCCAGACACCGTTATATTTAGTAACTAAAGCATCCTCAAGATTGTATTGTTTTAGTTGATAATATGGAAAATCAAATAAACGTTTAAGTGATGACATATTTTTATGTTTTATAACAATGCAAAATATAAATTTTTTGAATCAAATTCTATAAAATTATCTTTTTAAACCAACTAAAATTTAGAATTCTCTAATAAAAGATCTAATGAATTGATAATGAGTGAGTTTTAAATTTTCGTTTAAATCATTCTTACATTAGAAGCCTAGAGCTTTATCATCTCCCCTATAATCGGCGCCACCTTCCAAACGACCATCTGGAAGCCTTAAGATAGCATCTACTTTCCCCAGAATCTTCGACTGCTGTTGAATTGGTGTGTAGCCTTTTAGCCTTAAAGAGTCCAATAAACTCGACTCAAAGCCTTTGGTT